>JAEEGL011731960.1_pt1 | contig 18385 bp, 5 predicted proteins | sample 9134231 | NCBI WGS metagenome assembly JAEEGL01 (sample SAMN16246548, study PRJNA631951) | gut metagenome | biome: gut microbiome; feature: rumen; material: fiber-attached | host: Bos | place: Iran: Karaj | collected 2018-10 | reverse complement strand
TCATTAAAAAAAGCAAACACTCCAGCCATCTTATAATCAACAAATGGGATTTGCATCTTCTTTTTTGCATCTTCCCAAATTTGTTTATAATACTCTTGAATATTCCCACTTAGTTTTCTTTCTCTAAGCCTATCATCTAATATAGCAGGATCATCACAGTTTACTGCTTCATAAACAGCAAAAATGGCAGCTAAAGTATTCCCACCTGCATATTTACATACAATATCAGTAACTATAGCCTTGTTACTCTCTGACAGATTATGACATTTTTCGTCTACTAGTGACTTTATGTCATCTTGTTGAATATTAGTAACCTCAAATTCCTTTATATTAGAAGACTCTGAAAACAGCCAATCTGGGTAATTACCATAGTATTTCTTCGGTTGACCAGCAATTAAAATTTCTACATTATTTGGGATATATTCTGGATTAGGTAAAGAAGGCAAAAAAGTATTCTCCGTAATCCCAGCTCTAGCTGCATGATCCAAACCATCTATTGCAATAACAAAAGCCCGTCCACGATTACTTGCAAATTCTGACGCAATTCTAAAGAACTCTCTTCTTTTATCTTCAAGTCTCATAAAACTAGTAGAAACAGGAACCCTATATCTATATAATTGACCACGCAAAATTTCTCTTAACTGGTTTAACAATGTATCCCAAAATACATTTCGATCGACTCTTTCAGAAACATCCGCAGGTAGATATTCTTTTCCTGGATCTATTGGTTCATACGCATAATAACGAATATCAATAATGCTATCTTTTTTGCAACACAGTTTACTAACAATATTTGTTTTTCCAGTCCCTGGAACACCAGATAAATAAATCACTCTTTGAGTATTTTTCTGAAGGCTTAACTCCAATCTATCTACTAATTCCTTTCTGCTAGAGAAAAATGGATTTACCGGAATTATGTCATGATTATAGGAAATGACATTTTCTTTAGCAGATAACGCTGAGTACAATTCTTCGACAGTTATTCTCGAACTTTTTCTGCTAGAAATTGTCCAATCCTTTAATGCATGATCTAATTTTGATAATAATATTTCTGCTGTTTCATCAGACACCAAAAGATATGATTTTAATTTGTCTTTTATTTCATTGCCTAATTGTCCAAGATCTGATTGTTCCGTCTCAATATGTAAACTCCTTAAAAATAATAGCTTATCTGAATTATTAGAAATACCAGATAATTGTTCGCACCATTCCTTCCACGCTTCTTCGTATCCTTCGAATTGCAATTTTTCAAAAGAATCAACCTCTGTAACTTTCTTCTGCAATTCTTTATAAAATTTAGTTAGTGGCGGACGCTTCGTACTGTTATTAGTACCAGCCGAAGCCGCTCTATTTCCAGCTCTTCTATTTGTAAAAATATATACTTCGGACTTAATATAGTTATCTTTTTCTTTGCCCCACGAAGAAGCCAACTCACCTAACAAAGAACTCTTAGTTTCTTTTGTCGAAACAAGGTCTCCAAAGGTTAAAGTATCCTCGGCTCTAGTATGCTTAACCTGGATAAAACGTGTCGTTCCATCATCATATGTTACAACCACATCATCAAGTCCCAGTTGTACATCCTTTTGCAATTCAACATACTGAATATGACTGTCAGGATTAAGCATATCAACAATATATAACTGTCCAACTGACCATTCATACCAATACGGATCTGCCATTCCAGGTTTTGTTTTATCAGAATACTTCATTCTATTCCCCCAAAAAATTTCTATTTATATAATAATTTGATTAATGACAGATTCATATTTGAATATGACTAATCCTACACAATCAATTCGCTTAATCCGCCATAGCATGTCACGCACGCGCTCTTTCTTGCTCTTGTAAGAGCGACATAAAGCAGACACTTCTCTCCGGTTCTGAATTCCTCAAGAGAAATATCATCTTCAAAGTCTGCTCTTGTTCCAAACGGAAGCACCTTTTTGTTTACCGCAACAGCAAAGACGTGATCGAACTCAAGGCCCTTCACTCTATGCATGGTAGCAATTCTCACCCCATCAAAAGAACGATCATCTGTCTTATTGGCCTTAATTTCGAAAGACTTAATACCTGCTCTCTGAAGACCGGCAATATAATTATCAAGAAGCTTATGTGTTCTTGCTACAATACAGATATTCTTCTGCTCGATGCCGTTTGCTTCCATATCTTTAATCTTAGTTACAAGGAAATCGAGTTCCTCTTCTGGAGTTGCAAACTCCTTAATCTCCGGCTTATCACCGTGTGTAAGAGACTGACAACCTTTGCCGTTATCATAATCTTCATCCAGATCATCAAAAGAAACACCATTAAGCAATCCAAATGCAAACTTACGAATTTCTTCTGTAGTTCTATAGTTGATTCTCAAATAGCTACTTCTTCCACGCACATTGATACCGCATTTTGAAAGAACTGCTTTGTTTCTATATATTCTCTGATGAGAATCGCCTACGATAAAAATGTCATTTTCATGCTCTTCACCGGCAAGTGATCTAAGCAATCTATAAGCACTTGGACTAAGATCCTGACCTTCATCAACAATAATGGACGTATATTGACCTGTTAGTTTCTTATTTTCAAGAATCTTTCGGCATTCATACATTGCTGTCTCAACATCTCGCTGCAACTTTTCGTTCATGATGTTCTGATATTCATCAAACACATCCCATATTTGCATACGAATTTTTCTATCCAGACGTACTCCCCTACCAATTCTTGGTGCCTTGCAATAAGCCACCTTATCATAGACTTCCTGCGCCTGAACAACTTTAACCCATTCATCCTTATAGAAGTTTTCTACAAAGCTTAATTCTCCTCCAGCTATCGCTATTGCATCTCTCCAAGCCTTATCCACCTCTTCATCATAAACAATCTGATATTCATATCCTTGTCTACGCAAAAAATTAGAAACCCATGCATCAAGATTGATGATGTCTATTCTCTTCATTTCTTCGGCAGAGCATATCTTTCTAAGATTATCCTTAATATCTTCTGCCAGATTTTTAGTGTATGTCGTAAAAAGTATTTTTCCATCTGAGTTCAAGTTTGAAGCAAGCATTTTTGCTCTATGCATAGCAACAACTGTCTTTCCTGTTCCTGCTCCGCCTAACACTCTTGCTGGACCATTAAACTTCTTACCTACAACTTTTCTCTGTGTTGGGTGAAGGAAAATTCTCCACTTTTCAAGAGGCTCTTGCATAATGGCTTGAAGTTCTTCTTCACCATCAACAATTACAAAGCTCTTCTTACTTGCGTCTGTTTGAAGTGCGGCTGCAAAGTCATTATCCTTAACATCAACATGCTCAGTTTCTGGATAAAGGGTAGACAAAACCTCGTCTACAGTAAATCCATTCCCAAGCCATTCCAGCCCTTCAAAAGCATCCTCTGGAATAGCTGCCTTTAAGGAATGAAGTCCTTCTAATGTCTTAATTGCTTTAATCATAGGAAGTTGCTCTTCAGGAAGTCCAATTCTCTCAAACACCTCATCCGAGATACTTGCAAATAATGCTGGCTCATCAATTGTGTTTTGCTCTTCGATGACCTCTTGAACATCAAAAATCTGTACACTTCCTGTAAGCTTATTAATTGAGCACTTCTTCCTCTTCGCCCACGCATAAGCCTCATCATGATGATCTACCCAAAGAAGAATATAAACATTACTTTCCGGCTCACGCACAATGATTCCCCTATAAGTATCATCAATTCTTACAGAGCAAATATTCTTGTCTATTCCTTCATTTATCTTCTCAAAATTGATTCCAGGGTGTGTAGGATCATTTCTAAACTTGTTAAAAAACTCAGTTACCTTGCCCTGTTTCTGCCTTGGCAGTGCTGCATATGCAGTCAAAAAATCAGCTGATATAGCTACTGTTGGCTTATTACTCATTTACAGTTCCTCCAAATACATTGATGTTTATCTCTTCACTGCTTAGCAGTACTGTCCATCCATTATTTTTGAATACATCAGCATACTCTTCTTGTTCTGGTAAGAGCCATGCCACTTTTTTGTCTTCCCAAGCCATTTCTGCTTCAGCAATGGTTGCTCCTGAAGATTCATCCGATAATTCAAATCCAACTACACTTGGCGCTGGAATTCCATTATTATGCATCTCGGTAGCACAAGTAATTGCAATATCATCAATGAAGTCATCCATGATTTCGTTCCATTTTTCATCTACAACCACATTTGTACTTGTAGTAGCTACAGGAACATCTTCATCCGGAATAATAGTTCCAAGATTGCTATATACCGCCTTATTCATTCCAAGTTTGGATAAGAATATTGCCGTGCTGTTAAACTGCATTACATTTACAAAATGCCAATATCCATTCCAATCAAGCTCATATTTGTCAGTTCTTGATTCAGGGACATCATCAATAATCGCAGTAACTTTTAATGGAGCTCCCATCTTCATACCAGTCATTTCAGCCAGTGAAACTTCCGCTAATACTTCTATATTTCCCATATCTTGTCGTGGTTTCCATGTGCCATAGATAGCCTGTCCAAATTCATCTACATCATCTGTGGAACCAATAGACTTTAATACAGAACTCCACTTATTCTTCCACTCACCATACAAAACTTGGTTACTCATTTGCGAAGCCTCTACTATAGACATTGCAAATGATCTTGCATGTATAGCAAATAAATCTTCTGCATTTGGCATTGATAAATAATCAATCAAAAGCTCAAATCCGCTTTCCTTTTCTGGATTAATCGCTTCTGCATTTGCGCTCTTTACAGCCGGTTTGTATACCTTGCCCGATGGCATCTTTACAGAATTCAAAGTCTCTGTTCTATAATCTCCCTGGCTCTTAAATACATTATGAACATCCTTATATGTCAGCGACCATACTCGATACTTTCCAGAAAGCATAATCGCCATACGTTTTAATGTATCATCCTCTACTATATCCTTGTGGTAGTAATATCCATCAGTAAATACAGCAATAGGTTTCTGATTTCCAGTTGTTCTCTTTGGTCTGATAACAAAATCAGGACGAGACTTAACCGTTATTCCCATCGATGCATCAAAATCAACCTGTGGTTCTATAGTCCATAAACTCTCTCCAACCTGAAGAGAATAACCCTCTTTTTCATTTACGAGTGTTTTATGGATACGTATAGGTCTTTCAGCAGTACTTAACTTCTCAAAGGCGCCTACAAATTCTCGTTCAAGTTCACTATCAAATAAATGATTCGTATCTACCTGTGCAAGCTTTTTAATCTCTACACGATTCTCTTTTCCGCTCAGGATTGCTTTTAACAGAGCAATAGCTGAATCTCGGGAGATTTCTCCAATATGCTGACTCTGTCTATAAGCATAGAGGCACTTATAACATCCATCTTTCTGTGGATCATCATTACAGCTACAATGCTCCATTGTTTCAAGAGCTCCTTCAAAAACGTCAATTATACCGTTTTTATCATTCATGAGCTGTTTCAAATATCCCGTTCCTCCTGGAACTGAATCATAAATAACAAGATACTGTTTTCTATAATCAGCTTCTGGAACCGGTACTTCACTTACTGTCGCCCTAAGATGATCTACGTTGCCAAACTTTTTCTTCATTCCAAGCATAAATGCTGCAACAAAGGATTCTACCCTTACATTTGTTGCATCCATAGTTGTAGCTGGAATTAATAATCTAAGAGCTTCTGTTTCAAATTCACGATATAAGAAAAGACACTCTTCATAAGGATCTGTAACTATGTTCTTATCCTTTACCATCTTGCAGAATCGAGAATGCTTTGGTTGCTCTCCTTGAACTTGTATCTTTCCACAATACTTACATATAGTAAAACCTTTCCTTACACCTTCATGTCCTGCAACAAGAAGCTTATCTCCAGTGATTGATTGTTCACCGAAGTTAATTTCTCGCATTGTTGCTTTCTGAAGGAATTCATATCCCCATTTAAACTCTTTGTTATCCATTTCAAATGCCTGAATAACATCTTTGTCTTCATCAACTTCTACGAGCAATTCTTTGTCATAGAACATAGTTGCTCTATCTTCACTGTCATCTCCAATCTGACTCTCTTCTTCCTTCATATTGGAATAAACCATTTGAACTTTAAACATAGAGCGAACCTGTCCAGCATCTGCCCAACCTGGATTTCCACACTTAGGACAAACACTTACCGGAGTACTTGAATCTTCTATTGTTGCATGAGAACAGTTCGGGCATAATCTCCATGGCTCAGCCTTAGCAGTATTAATGTCAACCTGATCAATTGTGAGTTTATGACCTCCTGCATAAAAACTATTCAGTGGTGCGAACTCACTGATTGCAGACGAAGCAGACCTATTGTATTCATAGGTCGTACTCTCATACTTATTCTTCTGTCTATCATTCTCATCCTTCTCTACTCGGGTAAGAACTGCCTTAAGTACAATGCCAGCTTCTGGGAATGCATAATTAGGCAATAATCCCGCATCAGACAAGAAATTGAATACGTTCTTATCGTTAATCTTTGCAACAACGCTCATCCAAGCTGCACGTTCTGCTTTTAATTCCTTAATCTGTTCATCATAAGATGAGTCTTGAGGTTTATCTTCCAGCTCTTTGATCATCTTAGATAGCTCTTTAATGCTCTTCTGAATTCCGTCTCTTTGCTTCTTAAGATCATAAAACTCGTTATAAATCTTAATATGCATTGGACTATTTGTAGTCCCTTCGCCCATTGCAAATGCCTTGATATCCTTGATTGAATTTTCATCAAGACCATCACTGTTCATCGGGTTTACAGAAAAAGCCTGTATAAACATTCTGACAAGCTTAGCCATATTATTCTGGACATAATACAGGAAGTTGTTAGGGAATCTATCCTTAGATGTCTCATCCAGTTTTGCTAAGCAAGAACTAACTTTATCCGGCACCTCTGCCTGTCCTGATTTAACCCAGCAATCCATACAATAAGCAGTAAACTGCCTTGCCAATACCGCAGAAGCCTTTAAAAATACCTTTGGTGGTTCTACAGCTCCAGCAATCATTTCCATCGGATCTTGATAAAAATAAAGGTCATGAGGTCTTGAATTTGCTATAGCAACAGTCAGGGCATTTCCATCTTTACGTCCACCTCGACCTGCTCTCTGAGCATAGTTTGCCTGTGCAGGAGGTATGGAGCTAAGAATAACCGTAGACAAATCTCCAATATCAATACCCATTTCCAAAGTAGGTGTACATGACAATAGATTTGGATCCCAAGGTTTCTGATTATCTTTTGATTTTTTAAATTTACGCTCTAAATCTTCTCTATCATCACGCTCTAAGAGTCCTGTATGTTCTTTCGCAACAATTCGCACTAGTTCGCCCTGACTATAAAGTTTTCCATAAAAATCCAGGTTCTTTTCGTCAGCAATATGCATATGGCCATTGCAATTATGACGAGTACAACATGCGCCTTCAAATATTTCTGCATCCTTCTCAGACATTGATATCTGAGCCCCGCACTCATCACATACCATCTGTTTAACATTTCTAGTTATATGACACTTTTCTGTATCAATCGCCCACACATGAACATTATCCGGTGTTTCTGTTTTCTTAAGAACTCCTGCCTTAGTAAGTTCTTCAAGAATAATCTTCATAATATCTGTAGCATCTGATTCTAATGAGAACTCCGGAAGATATTTATCAATCCACTTTGCATACCAAGACTTACCATCTATGTTATCAAAGCCTTTTGTTTTCTTCGTACCTCGGTTAATTGCCACAAACTTAGGCACATTAAGTCCACGGTTTACTCCAGGAAGCCACTTTTTTCTATCATTGGATAAATGATAATAATTTGCACCATTTTGAATAAACTGATCAAAAACATAATAATCAAACGCTCCGTTGACTTTCATCTGATACAATACGCCAAGAATCATTCTTCTGAAGGTCTCTATATCAGCACTTTGAAGTCTTCCTACCTCATTAGCTACTCGCTCCATAATTCCTGAAACTGCTTTATCAAAATCAAATTCAAGTACAGAGCATCCTGATTTTTCAAGAGTTCTACCAATTCTAGAAAGAATGCCATATTCCATCAAAATCTCATACTTAAAGCGCTGCTCTACATAATTCAACAGCGTTGCAGCATCTTCGTCTTTACGAAGTTGTCCTTCATTGCACATTCTTTCATATGCACGCATCCAAGTAAGGTTAGCAGGAATGAAATTAGCCACGAAATATTCATCACCTAAATAATTCTTCCAATATGACACTACCCTCTGAATAAAATCATAAAAAGAGTATTCTTCCTGATCAAGATTAATAAACTGTGTTATCGCAGTTCTCAATCCAAACTTCCAAGTACGCGAATTATAGAATCCTGCATGATGAGCAGCATCCTGTACATTATCTGTAAATGCAAGCAGTTTCTTATCATCATTAAACTTAGAAGCGTATAGTTCAGAAATGCCCGCACTTATAGCTGTAGCACTTCTTAAACCAATAAGTGACATTGTTCCCTTTCCATTACAGAAAGGGCACTTATATGCCTTACTATTATTTCTTCCTTCTGTCTTTAGATCTGGCACCCAGATTGGAATTGTCTTATGACCGTTTGAACAAAGCGATCTATTATCTTCATCAAACATGATTTCCATACATTCAGGACATAATCTCATACGATTACTGAGGCCAAAAGCTTCTTCACCTTCCTTATGAGGGAACATCAATCTGACCTTAGAATCGCCACTAAAGAAAGCATTGTAAAATGCCTTTATATCCCTTAGTTCAACACTTCCATTATCCTCAATAGAAGCCCAACCCGTTTGTCCACATTCTCTACAGTTAATTACTGGAAGATAATGCTTCGCCTGGTGTTCATTAAGATCGGTTGAAAGGGCATACTTTATATCCTTATCAGCCACTTCACCAACAAGACGTCTAAGTTCACGCATCCATACCTGAACCTGCACATTTAAAAATGGGCGCAATTTACCTGATGAAGTTCTAGTTCTAGCATGAGAAATTAATGCATATAAAGCATCTATAACAATACAAGCTAATTCTTCACCAAGCTCTCCCAACAATGGGAATCTCTTTATCAAGCTCTCATATGCAAACGAATTCTGCATATATGAACCTTTGGCCTCTGCTATAATACTTTGGCAGAAGTTATGATGCATAAGCTGCTTTCCAAGCTCGACCCTTGCATCATCTGACAATATATTTGAAAAATCCGATTCATCAAGCCAAGCATCTACAGCTGCATATAAATATTCTTTTTCATCTTCTCCGGAAGATAACTCTTTAAGTCGTAATGCTTCATCCCTAGTTGGAATTTTATAATCTGTAATATCAAATCCGGCAAAAAATTCTTCTGCTGAAAGTCTATCTTCTGTAACTACAGAGTCTTCATCAAATATTTCTCCAAATACATCAGATGCATATTCTCTAATACTCTTGGCACTATCCTTAGCACCCATTGTAGCCGATGTTCCAATACAGCAGATTTGTCCAGGTAACACATTAAGGCGCGCTTTAAGTCTTCTTAATAGACACGCCAAGTCTGTTCCCTGAGCGCCATCAAAAGTATGAAGCTCATCAACTGCAATATATTTCAATGTATCCGGAAGATTATTCTTCCAGAGTTCTGCATCCTTCGGTCTAACTAAAAGATAATCTAGCATCTTATAGTTTGTCATTAGAATATCCGGAGGCGCAGCTAAAAGCGTTTCATGGTCCGTAATAACTTTATCAGGAAGCATCATCTTCGCAGATGAATGCTCCTGACCACCAACATACATACCCACACGAATTCCAGCTGATTTAAGCTCTGGACTACCATCAACAAGTTCAGCAATACGCTTAGCCTGATCGGATGCAAGTGCATTCATCGGATATATAATTAGTGCTTTTATTCCTTTTTCACCACGATGCTTATAGCAGTACTCAAGTATTGGATACAAAAAACATTCTGTCTTACCAGATCCAGTTCCGGTAGCAATCAGTGTTGATCTACCGTCTTCGCCAGTTAATCTTTCAAACGCTCTCTGCTGATGCACATATGGACTAAAAGGCTGATGAATAGATTCAAAGTAATTATTATCTCCTTCGTATACACGGAAAGGAAGGCGCACTGCAACATACGGTTCATGAAAAACCGCATCCTTTGTATTCAACATATTCCTAATAGACCCCTTAAATATCGGGTTTGTTATAGGAAATGACGTATCAATATAATCAACCAGCCCCTCCTGGTATTGTCTTGCAAGAATTGATGGTAACATCTTGCTTTCCTCCCTTTAATCACACAATCTTATTCTCTCTTCCAATGAATGCCAAACCTCTTTATAATCGTTAACTCGATTACATTTTTTAAATGGACGTGTATATTTAACATTTATTGTAGTAGGACCGCCAGGAATTGAATCCGTTGTATATTCATGATTACAATCTTCAACAGCTTCTTTTACTACATCCCATTCAGATCGAGAAAGTCCTATATTTGTAAGGCTCCTATTATTAGTAAATACAATATTTCCATTCGAATCATACCAAGTATCATCCTCATATGATTTCAATACAGGGAATTGTATTTCATATATATTAATTAATTGTTCTAATGTCATGCCTAGACACATTGCAGTTAAAACATCTATTTCTATTAAAGCTTGCCTTCTCTCATATTCTGTCTTAAGGAACAGGTCAGAATTCCATTTTGTATTATCTTTAAAATACTTATCACTTAACCTAGTATCTTCCTTTAACCATCCTATTTTAGTCATTTCTCTTCTAAAACATTTTTCCCATAAATCAGAATAATATACAGAACAGCAATTTAACAACAACGCTCTATAACTAATTGCATCATAAAGCAAACCTCCTTTAATCACTGGAAGCTGAACTGCAGTACTATATAGAAAATCTGCTATTCCAAGAGTTTTAATCATAAAATCATAAGGTAAAGAAGAAAATAATCCTGCAATAATTGGAATATCCTCTATTCTCTTTGACGCAATACCACTAATAGTGATAATATGTGCTACGCCTGGCGGTATAATAGCTGTATTAAGAGTTCTTGCACTACCTAAGTTTAATCGTTTTCTTGAAACCACTCTATAATAATTACAATATGGTTCCCCCCAATTAGTAACCGGTAGTTTGGCCTCATATTCGTTTAATTCTCCAGGCTTATACTTACATCTTTGAATAAAGTCCTCGTCAATATATCTAAGATCAATAGCTTCAAAAGCTCCTCTAGTATCGCATTGTCTATTTGCAGATTGAAAGAAAGGATTTCCAACACTTATATTAGGTCCTTGAATAATGCAACTTTTTAATTCTGCTGGAAATTGTTCTTCTTGTACTATTATTCCAGCCTCAAGACTATCGGTTTCGCCTAAACAAGTAGTACCAAACAATCTATCTGATATATCACTAATTGTATTTGGCATATTTGAAAAACAAATCAGGGTATCAATTATTTGCTTCGTATGCACCTGTGGCAAAATAGCATATTCATAATGTTTATTATCCCCAAAAAGCTTGCAGAACAAACGTAAAACATCATTATTAACTCTTATAATTCTGTCTGGATGTCCCTTTAGATTCCAGTTGTCATTTTCATCTTTTATTCCACCAGGTGAGGTTGAAAATATTTCCTTAGAATAACACTCGTCAATAGTTGCTGGTGAAAACAAATTTGCAATACTATCAAACGAATCATAACTTCTATTACAATACACAAGTAATGAATAAAGCGCCTTATGACCGACTTCTGCAAAAAGATTTAACTCATTCTGGAACTGGAAATGATAGCGTAAACGTTTATAGAGTTCTTTCCTTAATAATCCTCCCTTAGGATCTTGAAATACTGCATCAGGATGAACAAATGCAATCACACCTGATTCTTCATGCGCTATAGCAAACGATAAAGGCAAAAAACACTTGTAAAGATTGATTCCACCTGTTATACAGCTATAGTTTTGTGTACTTCCCAAGTAATTCTGTTCACCCGAAACTTCAGTATATTCGTCATAGTAAATCTTTTTAAAGGAATCTAATAATAGCAATTCATCCCTATATTTCTTTGTCTGCGTTGCATTTAACTTTTTTACGATTGTTAAAGGATTTCCCTCAGAGAGAACCCCTTGTTCATCCCAAACAATTTTAATCCAAGGCGGATTTCCAATAACTAAATCAAAGCCACCATTTTCTTCAAATACATCGGCAAACTCTAACTCCCAATGCTGAAATTTTTGTTTCTTTGCAATTTCATTTACAATAGCAAGCCTTTCATGTTGTTTTCTTAATTCATCTAGGTTTACTTGACCTTTTGTCGCATATAATGATTGAAACTCTTGGGCAATTTCAGTTCCTTCAGTTACCAAAGAAACATATCCATTATCATCTAAAACAAAATTTCCAGTACTATCAAACATATTCATCTGGTTGCTTGTACTAGTAGAAACTGCACCAATCGTGCCATCTAAAAGTAATGACATTTCAAAAAAGAATGTCTGTCTATCTGGAAGTAAATCAGCTTTATCTATAGGCCAAAACCATAATGCACACCAATAATCCATAGCAGCTTTCAATCTCGCATATGGACCTGCGTTTTTCATATGTTCAGATTTAAAAATTTTAGTAAAGATTTCATCTTTTTCCTTAATAGTTGTATGAGAGCCTGTTCTGTTTTCTTCATGCCCATATACACTTAATGGTTCATATGTTGCATCTTCAACTTTCTTTTTTAAAGAAACAACATCTTTCCACAAATCATCAATTGAATCAGATAAATTAAGAAGTGTATCTATATCAGATTCAGTATACTTTGCTGTAAAATTTTTTCTCCACTCATTAATAATCTTTATGTTATCTGATTCAAGCTTCTTGATAACCGTATCACCATATTTTGCCATTCCCGGATCGCCAAGAAGAAAATGATATATTTCTTTTGTTCTTTTTTGTTGCCTATCTTTTACACGATTTTCACCTGGCATAATTCTTCTAGGTGCCTTATCATACCATTTACCTGCTTCCAAAGCAGACTGAGAGTATACTTGTCTTCTGGCACCAATAAGTGAATTTCCATTAACTAGCTGCGTACCAAACCACGGTACATAAGCACCTTTATAAATTGTATTTAGCCATAGCGAAACCTCCGCTAACTCAACAGCTACCGGATTTAAATCACAACCATATACATTTCTATCAGCGATAAACATTTTTACTTTCTGTAATTCTTCAAAACGTTTATCATAACTAATTGTCTCTCCGAGTTCTTCCTGCTTCTTTGTAAGATATGCTTCCGCGAGCTGGTTAATTGCTTCATTCAAGAATGCAGCACTACCCATAGCTGGCTCGCAAACAGTCAAATGAAGAATTTCATCAGCAGTTTTATCCTTCAAAAGTTCCTTAAGAGCATACTTAACAAGACACTTAGTAAGTACCTCCGGTGTATAATATGATGCAGATTTTTCACGTTCTCTTCCGGCGAGTCGATAAATAAAAGTACCCTTCTCATACATTCGAAGTTGTCCCTTCTTCTCACCTGACTCATAACGGACACGTTCTGTCTTTTCATCATAATTAACTAATTCGTTTTCTTTTACAAAAAAGCCTACATCAAGTTCGTTGAATTTATCTCCAGCTCGCTTTACTTCATACAGATCCTCTTCTGCAATAAATCCCCTATAACTAAGAAGTGCCTCATACACAGCACCCATCTGATTGATTCCAAGCGCAGAATAAGATATTCTTCCTTTTCTCTCTTTAGAATTGCTTGGCCTTGAGATGCTCATCAGGTCAACAATCTGAAGCATTGCACTATTTCTAAGTCTTGCTTTTGTAATAAGCTTTGTGTATTCCGGATCAAAAATATGCGCCTTTAATGCTTCGATTGTGAAAGCATCATGCATTGATGTTTTTTCAATCTCTATAGCCTTCTTATATGCTTCCAAATCTTCTGGATATCCGAAATAGGTCATATGGAAAAGCTTCTTAAGAGTATCATCAATGTAGTAGCCCTCCGATAAAGCCTCACTATCTTCTTTTACCTGTTCGCATACGTCACGTAATCCTTCAAGAGAATAGCCCTGCACATATGCCTGAGACTTCATTGGTGCATAACCAAGTTCCGGTCTCGCCTCGATAAAAAGCATGAAAAGGAATCGATACATGTATCGCAAACACTCAAGTGTCAACTCTGCTGCATCAATTGGATTCTCTTCCAAATCTATGCCCTGTCTCGTTTTCATGTCATAGATGACTTCATTTCCAAGAATTTCGATACTTTCTCTCAACGCATATTTCAATGCATCCGATACACCTGCACTATGCTTATGAGAATTTTCATCCAATCCATCCAACACTATATTCCCATCAGATGGGCATAAACTCTCCTTATGGAGAAGAACAGTCATCGCCATAAATGTAGACTCCTCATGGCGACTGTAGATATCCTCCATCATAAACTGAAGATATCTTTTCTCATTCCACTTATTTCGATCAATAAGTGCAATCTGATTAATGCCTATGAGCAGAATAAACCTAGGTGCTTCCTCTCCTGCAAAGAAAAGCTTTGCAAGAATCTCATCATTTACAACATCTATAGAAGCCCCACTCTCTTCTTCGTCATCACTCTGTTCAAAAATATATCCATTAAGAATGTCATCATCTCTTTCTGCAGCGACTGACAAAAAAGCCCATAACAAAGGAGCTCCATTTGTCTTAGTGACTTCATGGAAAATAGGTACATTTACTCCATCTGCTACTTCTTGAGTCGCGCTATTGATAGAACCATATCCAAGCGCATCTAAATAAAGAGTAGCAAGTTCCTGAACTAAAGGCTTACTTGCTTCCTCGTTCTTTGACCTAAGATATCTGTCACGGATGTTATAATACTGAGTTCTTACATCACGAAGTTTCTTCCATGGCAATTGTATTTCTTCAGTCTTTTCTTTTTCCTTCCACTTCTTTATCGTATCTTCAGCATTGTCCTGAAAAATAGAAGTGAAGTAATGGTTTGTGTAGTATTCATTTTTATTTTCAATTCCTGTCAGAATCATTTCCATGTTATCTCACTCCTGTTACAACTGCGATAATTCTAATGTATGGGTTCTCTTCAATTTCCAACGTATCCTTTTCCCAATCCATGAAGTTTGAAAAGATAGCTTCTATTTCACGTTCCTTTTCAGACTTCTTACGTTCCATGCCAGCAATGCCCAAATCAAACAATGACAGCTGGGCATCTTTATGCCTACGTTCAAGAGCTTCCAATCTCTCCATCTCCTCATAGATATATGGATCCGTTTTCGCCTTATACTCTGCGCACTTGTCAGACATAATCTTCTTTGCATGTTCAACTACATCATTCAGAAGAGACTGTCCTTTAGCTATTTGCTCTGCAGAAACCTGCTGAGTGTTAGGCGCCTTTGTATTAAGATGAGTTTTCTGCAGCACCTCACTCATCGTCATGATATTTTCAAACTGTCCGTTTCTATAGCTGACTCCAAACCATTCATCTACAACCGTTGTTGATTTTCTATTAGGAATTAGTCCAGCAACGATGAATATCATTTCACTATCATCTATATCTTTTGAAAGACCAAGCACTGGAACCTCACTTCTCTTATAGAAGACACCAGCCTTATCCTCAATCCAATTGAAAATCGGATGCAGTTTCCACAAAAACTGAGTTGCCGGCCATGCAGTTTCGGCCAAATCATTTTGCATGCAGCGCTTCATATCTTGTAGACAATACTCTCTGTCCGGAGATAATCTAAGGTAATCATCCGACGGCATAGCCTCAGGTGGCATAAGCTTTCTTATTCGTTTTTTAACATTATCTGTAAGCTTAATCTCTACACCTTGGGTTCCTGTTAAGTCAGAATATTTTATTTCTTCTGTATCCGTAAAAATATCCAAGGCATTTTTTACATAATCGAGATCTGAGAACAGCGTCTCTTCATCACTATACTCAACCTTAACTTCTTTCTCATCTCCAAGTCCCATTAGTAGTTCCAAAGGATCAAACTCTTCTTCATCAGAGTCAAGAAGCTTTTCAAAAGCATCTGCTCCTGCACCACTTTCGATTGCTTTCGCAGTTTCTTCTTCCTCTTCTTCCTGGTTAAACTTTCCGAAGAGCATGGCAGGATCTCCTATATTTTTAAGAGCCTGTTCTTCTTTCTTTACCAAGATTTCCATAATACGAGCATCGCCCTTGATTCTTGGATTATCGCTATCAATAAGCATATACCTAATATCTGGTTGCTCACGCTGTCCATAACGATCAATACGACCATTTCTCTGTTGGAACACCATCAGTGACCAAGGAATATCAAAGTGAATCAGTCTATGTGACAGATAATGTAAATTGATACCCTCAGATGCAACATCAGATGCAACAATGACTCTGATAGGAGATTCTGCTCTACCAAATTCATCAACAATACGCTGAAGCTCTTTATCGCTCATTCCACCATGCATTACCTCAAGCTGATTGTCCTTTAATCCCAAATCCTTTTTGAGATTTTCAGCAAGGAAACGCATTGTTTCTATACGCTCTGTAAAAATAACAAGACGATCATCATTTTTACTTGGAGCCCATCCATACTCTTGGCTCTTTAAAAGAGCAATCAACTTTGCGTATCTCGAAAAATCTGCTGGCGTAATCAGCTCTAATGCATTTTTTAATTCTTTTAAAGAGGCAATATCAGGCATATCTCCATCCGGATATTTCTTCTCAAGCTTTTTAATTCTTGCCTCTAAACTCTTAATACATGCCGCTGGTGAAGAGAATAAAGATTTTTCAAGACTAGTCTTAAAGAGAATTCCTTTTCCTCTTGCTCTTGTCTCATCCATCTGAAGCTTCATATCAGCAAAAATATCATAAGCAGCTTCTTCTCGTGCAGATGCAGAACATCTCTCAATAGTGATTACACGCTCTTTAAAAGCTCCAGAAACCTGGTCCTGAATATCCTTCTTAAAACGTCTGATAAGGAGTCCCTGAATATCATCTTTTGTATAGTTTTCTTCATCAGCAATTGCAGTCGGATCCAACATATTCATTAGAGATGCAACCGACTGTCCTTTACCATCATGAGGAGTTGCTGTAAGCATAATTAGAGTATCTGAGCGATTAGCAAGCAATGATGCGAGCTTACTTCTTTGAGAACTTCTATCTCCTCTTTTTGCAACATTATGTGCTTCATCAATAACGATAATATCCCACCATGCATTCTCAAGATGTGTGCGATACTCAAGATCATTCTTCAGTGTATCAACCGAAATAATGGTCTTATCATAATAGAAGAACGGATTATAATTGGTCGGAATCTTTGCTCTTACACTTTGAATTCTTGATGAGTCCAGACGTACAAGCGGAATTGTAAATCTGTTCCACATTTCTTTTTGGAACTGTGTCATCATACTCTTCACAGTAACTACAAGAATTCTCTTTCCCTTGCCACGAGCAATTAACTCTGACATAAGAATTCCTGCTTCAAGCGTCTTACCAAGACCAACAGTATCTGCAATCAAAATTCTCTGACGGGTATTATTAAGTGCCATCTGGGCAGGTTCAAGCTGATAAGGCATCAAGTCCATTGCAGCCTTATCTCCAATATGAATCTTATTATCAGTTGGTATTTTTCCTCTCCACTGACTCTCAATATATACTTTAGATTTTCTAAAGAACGCAGAATCATCCGGCACAAGTGTGACCTTCGCCGGATCAACAATTTCTATATCATCTTCAACATCCACAAGGAACATTGATTCATAATCTTTTACAAGCTGAGAAAGACCTATTACATGTAAGGTCTGGTTTCCTAAACTATTCGTCTCAACTTTTTTTACCATCCACTCCTCGCCACGAACGATAATTCTCATTCCCGGAGCATATTTCACTTCAACCTGTTCCATAAGTATCTTCTCCTGTATCAATTCTGACTTCCGTCTTTTTCAAAATGAATTAAGTCTCCGAAATCGCAATCCAGCTCCATGCATATCTTCTCCAAGACACTCATAGACACAGTCTCACCTCTGCTCATCTTCGCAAGAGTGCTACTGCTAATTCCGATGTTTTCGTTCTCAACAAGATCCATTTTTTTCATGTTCTTGTCGATCAATAATTTCCATAATCCGTTATAAGATACAGCCATATAATTCCTCTCTTATGGGGATTACCCATCTTTGTGAAGGACCCGAAAGTCCTCATAAATAGTCCTAGTGTACATTATACGCTCTTAAGCTTATATTTTCAAATACAATTTTCGACTTCTCGAAAGTCATTTTCGAATTAATATCCAAATAGTTTTATTTTCAAAACAAAATTTGTGATTCTATTATCAAGATCTCCCCGCCCTTCGCGCGGCACCATCTTCGATGGTGTTAGGGCGCGTCTTCGCAAAGTGGCGAGCAGTGCTTTTTTGTACAAAAAGCTACT
>JAEEGL010673269.1_pt1 | contig 18385 bp, 14 predicted proteins | sample 9134231 | NCBI WGS metagenome assembly JAEEGL01 (sample SAMN16246548, study PRJNA631951) | gut metagenome | biome: gut microbiome; feature: rumen; material: fiber-attached | host: Bos | place: Iran: Karaj | collected 2018-10 | reverse complement strand
TTTGATAATGCAAACTATATGGTGTTATGAGTTGCATTCAAGGAGTAAATTATGAAAAATAAAGTAATACCAATACTACTATTTTTTAGTGTTATTAACATATTTTCAGTGCTTATATATATATTTGCGGATGATTTAAAAGTTGAAGTGAAATTAATTTTTGTTATTTTTGCCTTTTTTGTTTCTACTTTGCCTGGTGCTTATCAATATTGTATTGATTATGAAAAAGAAGAATATGAAAATGTGCATAATAAGTTTCCAGGTATATCTGGTATGACAATAATCATATTAATATCGCCGCTACTTTTTTGTAAGTATATTTATAATACACTAAAAAGAAAATAATGAATCAGTAACAAGAGCATCATGATGCTTTTAACGTAGAACTATATCTAATTTTTTTAGAGTATTAACTCTTATAATAAAAAATGTTAAAATTACAATTGTAATATTTTAATATTAAACCAAAGTATATTTGGTACAAAAATTAAAGAAAGGAGAATCTCAAGAAGAGCATTAAAGGCTTCAGTACAAGAACTATATGTACCACAAGAATCAGATGTAATAACATATGATGAGGGATATGATATTGATGGAGGAGCTTCATGGCAAAAATATAAGGGATATGATGCACTTGTAGAAATTTGGTGCTGATGTTCAATATTATCTGCTATTGGATTGTCTTGGAGTTTGACATTTACTGCCATTAATTGTGTTACAACTGTTATGGAAATAGTGTACTGTAATTGTAATGGAGGATTAAAATCTAAAACATATGGATTTTTTTGGGTTTGGACTTACTCTTGTTAAGGGGTTATAATGAAAAAACTAGTTATTAATATAATAATAAATTTCATAGGTATTTGCGTAATTGTTTTTTCTATAAATGTTCATCATTTTTTTGATAATAAAGTGATTGGTATAGTATGTAGTTATTTTCTAATTGCTTTAGCATTAATGATTTTTTATAGTGGGAAAATATACATACCTAATTGTGATAAGTTTGATAAAACAAATTATTTGATTAAAGTATTGATATATTCTTCAATTATCATGGCCTTAATGATTACTTCTGTGATACTAATAGTTGCTTATTAGTTTTCAGAATTCAATTAATTATGAGTAAGATTACTAAATATAGAATTGCATTTTATTCGTGCATATTAATAAGTGTTGGATTAAGCGCGTTAGTTATTGGATTATCTGAAAATTCAAATGATTCAGGTATGGATGCTTTTTCAACTGTTTTACTAATAATCATGGCTTTATTCTTTGCTGTTGGAACTATATGTTTTATAAAGATTACACGTATAGAGAAAAAGGAAAAGACTAATAGCAATTAGTATTAGCAATTATAAACATTTAAGTTCATTTATTATGCATAAATACATTAAATACTGGTTTGTTTAAAGCCAGTATTTTTTTAAGCATTAATCCCATTTGCGTTATAACTATATGCTATAATAAAAATGAATATTGGAGGTGCTTTTATGAATTTAATGGAAATGATGGAATGTAAAAGCTTTGCTGTAGTAGGAAATACTATTACAGAGGGTAAATATGCTAAAAAGATTAAGGATAATTTACTTCATTATGGATATGATGTATATCCAGTTTATAAGGAAATAAAGGACATTAATACAATAGAAGAGGATATTGATATAATTGACTTATGCATTAATCCTGTACTAGGTCTTGAAATACTTAAGGGATGTAGGAAGGATTATAAGGGAGTATTAATTCAGCCAGGTGCTGAATCAGATGATATAAAAGAATACCTAACATCTATTAATAAGCCATATCTTGAGGGATGTGCTTTAGTAGGTATTGCAAGGCTTCATGGGCCACTAATTGAAGAATAGAAAAATAGGCTAGTACATATGATTTGTACTAGCCTATATTTTAATTAGTGATGGTGTGAGCATATATGAAGCTTGTCTTCATCAAATGTAAGCTTTCCTTCGATAAAGCTTTCTATAGCCTTATCTGCATCACCCATAACATTATTGTAGACCTTAATACCCTGAGCCATTAAAGCTTCTGCAGCATGTCTTCCCATACCTCCACAAATAAGTGCCTTTGCTCCTGTTTCTTTAATTAATGGGATTAAAGCTATGTGTGATGCTTGACCTGCCTCTATTATTTTTGATGATATAATTTTATCATTTTCTATCTCATATAATTTAAACTCTTTTGTCTCACCAAAGTGAGGGAATACTAATCCATTATTGTATGTTACGGCGACTATCATAAAAAATCCTCCATTTTTGTTGCTATTTTATCACAAAAAAATAAAAAAATATAGTAAAATAGGTGGTATACGGTCTATATCTATTATAGAGGGGTAATTTTTATGATACTTATAATTGCTGAAAAGCCAAGCGTAATGAAAAATATAATAGATGCACATCTTGAAAATGTTAAGCCTAGAGCGGCTAAGGGATGTCAATATGGTAAGGATTTTATTTATACTCATTGTATTGGACATCTATTAACATTAAAAATGCCAGGTGATATTAATGATATCTACAAGAAGTGGGATATTAATACACTGCCATTTAGATTTGATGATATTCCACTAGAGGTAAATAAGAGTGTTAGTGAACAATATCATATAGTAGAATCTTTGATTAATAGGGATGATATAGAAGAGGTTGTTAATGCCTGTGACTCAGATAGAGAGGGAGATTTAATATTTAGAAATCTTTATCACTATGTTCATAAAAGAGTTCCTAAGGTATCAAGAATGTGGATAGAATCACAAACACCTGATGGCATTAAGGAGTCCTTTGAGGGACGCCTTAGTGAGGCTATGTATAATAATGTGTTTTTTGCAGGTAAATCTAGATCATATGCAGATTATATTATAGGATTGAATGCTACTCGTGCTATGACTTGTAAGTTTGGTGGAAGTGGTAAGGTTTTAACTATAGGAAGAGTTCAAACACCAACTCTTCGTATAATTTGTGATTTAGAAAAGGAAATACAAAATTTCAAGCCTGAGAATTATTTTAAGGTTAAAGCTAATGGAATATTAAATGATGCAGAGGTTTCTGCATATTATGTAAATGAGGATTTAGATAATAATAGATTTAAAAAGAAGGAGGATGCCCAAGCATTAATTAATAATGTTGGAATTGGTCCTGCTGAGGTAGTTTTAGCTGATACATCCAAAAGAAGCGAAAAGCCTCGTATGCTTTATTCACTATCAGATCTTCAAATAGATATGGATAAAAGATATAAGATGAGTGCTATGGATGTATTAAATACATGCCAAGCACTATATGAAACACATAAGCTTATAACATATCCACGTACAGATGAAAATCATATATCTAAATCTCTTGCGGATAAATCATATCAAATACTTAGAAGCCTATGTGTATCAACAGAGGTTGTAAATTATATAATTGAAAATAAAAGACATATTAATCCTATGATGATAGCTAAAAAGGATATAGGAGCCCATGAGGCATTGACTCCTACAGCCTTTAAAACTACAAGAGAAAAAATTGTTTCATTAAATCAAAATGAAAAAAGAGTATATATGGCCATAGTTGAAAGGTTTTTAGCATCATTTTTAGAGGATGCAGTTTTGGAGAAGCAAAAGCTTGAGTTTGTAAGAAATAATGCTCATTTCCAAACTGAAATGGAAATATGTACATTTCTAGGTCATAGAGCTGCCTATAAGTATGGTAAGAAGCCTGGAGAGGTAAAAAGCTTTGTAGTAGCTAAAAAGGGTGATACGGTTAATATTTTAGAACTTTTATGTGAGGATTCTAAAACAACACCACCTGCAAGATTTACAGAAGGTTCATTGATTCGTATGATGAAAAACCCAACTAAGTATGTTGAATCAAAGGATGATAAGGATATGCTTAAGAAGGTTGAGGGAATTGGTACTGAGGCTACACGTGCTCAAATTATTGTAGATTTAAAAAATAGAGGCTTTATTGATTTAGATAAGAAGAAATCAATAATAGCCACTAAGAGTGGAATGGAGCTTATAGATACAATTCCATCTGATGATATTAAATCAGTTTCCCTAACAGCTATGTTTGAGCGTAAGCTTGATCAAATATCAAAGGGTGAGTATGATCATAAGGAATTTTTAAATGAAATAAATGATTTAACATCTAGATTTGTAGGTGTTGTAAAGGGTATGGATGCGTCCCTATCAACATTATCTGGAGTTGTATGTAAATGCCCTATATGTGGATCAAGCATTATTGAAAGAGAAAAGGTTTATGGATGTAGTAATAAGGAATGTAAGGTATATATTTTAAAAAATGCCTTAGGCGCAAAGCTTATTACTATGTCTCAGGCTAAATCATTACTTACAACAGGAAGTAGTGGTACTAAGGTATTATGCCAATCTAAAAAGACAAAGCATGATTTTGAGGCTGTTATGAAATATTCATATAATGGGGCTTTAGAATATCCAAATGAGCTTACATTTGATTTTAATGCGAAAGCTTTGTCTGAGCCTGAAACAGAAGGATTAAGAGAGGTAATTAAGCCATTATGTAAATGTCCTATTTGTAATAGTAATATTGTTGATGATAATTTTAAATATTATTGCAGTAATAAGGATTGCTTAGTTATGATATCTAAAACAGCTCGTGGAATAAAATCATTAACTAAAAAGGATGCGAAGGATTTATTCCAAAAGGGAGAAACTAAGGATAGGGTTAAGGTAATATCAAATGATAAGGAAATGGAGGTATATTTAAAATATAGCTTCCATAAGGACGAGAGATATCCTAATCATATTGATTTTGTATTTAATAAGACGGATGATAAATAATCTTTATCATCCTTTTTTATTGTGGTAAAATATATATAGGTGATAAGTTATGCAAAAGGATGTAATCCGTAGAAAGGAAAGTAAATATGTTGTATTTGATGCGGCTATATTAGTCCTTTTTATTGCTAATATAATTGGATTTGGTACTGATTTCGCTAGATATGGTAATATCTGGCCTGTATATATATATTTCTTATTTGATGCGATTTATCTGTTTTTATTTATAGTAGGAAGATTTAGTCTTAGAACAGATTTAGTAATGACTATAATACTTGGAATATTAAACCTTGTAGAATTCCCATTTATATTCTATTTTTATGGAGTTAATGGACTTGTTTATTTAATACTTGGTGTAATAGCTAACATGGTATTTTTAAAGGGTAGAGGAAGAATTGTTGTATCTATTCTAACTGTTTCTATAGATATTATTGTTATGATTATAGCTTATTTTGAGCCACAATCATTTATTGATATATTATCATCATCAAATGGTGAGGTTGAGGCTAGATATCAAAATATTTCAGCTGATGTAGCCTATATAATATCAACAGTCCTATCACAGTTTATAGTAATGGTTATGATTAATAATCAAACAAGGCTTGAAATGGAGAATAAGGATTTAACAGACGCAATAGCTAGTATGTCAAAGCGTGATCCTTTAACTAGAACTTTTAATAAGGGCTTTATGAATACATATCTTGAGGGGCTTATTAAGGATAATAGAAGCTTTACCGCTGCAGTATATAAGTTATCATCATTTGATAGCCTTGAGGCTAAATACGGGGAACAATATAATGAAATACTTATTGTAGCTCTATCAGAACTTATTTTAAGAGAATGTGCTGATAAGGCTGTAGTATCTAGATATAGTAAGGATTGCTTCGTAATTGTATTTATAGAACAGGATAATATGATGGATATATTATCACAATTAAATCTTAAAATAGATAGTGGAGCTATAGCTAATGTAAGTGTTACAAGAGCATATGAAAAATATGATAATTCAGATACAGTAGATTCATTTTTAGAGCGTTTAGGAAATAGAGTGAAGGGATTTGGTGGGCAAAGTGAAACTAGAGATCTTTTATAATGCATATGACCTATACGATTTAAAAATAGAGAGGGCTGTATCAAAGGATGATATTTTAGAATTGCTTATAGATATGTCATCCCATCTTGATTTAATGGGAAATGGTATAAGACCAGTACTTGATGTAGAATATCATCATTTATTTAGGTTTAAATATGAAGGACCAAAGATATCATTAAAGAAGGATATTAAGGTTTTAGAATATAGCTTTGATGATAATAAAATAATTTTAAACCTAAATAATAAAAGGCTATATCTTGTAGGAGACCCAGAGGTGGTTTTAAATTATGTATAAGCTATATATGATGGATATTAAGGATATTAAAGACATTACGTTACCACGTGATGTCTTAAATCACGTTAATAGATATAAGATGGATGAAAGAAGAAAGGAATCTATGGCTGGATATTATATTCTTATAGAAGGCCTTAAGGATTTTGGAATATATGATCCTAAAATAGATTTTAGCTTTAAGCCAAAATTAATTGGTAGTAATATAGATTTTAGTATTTCACATGATAATGGGATAGCAGCTTGTGCTATTTCAAATGAAAATATTGGAATAGATATTATGAAAATAAGACAAATTAATATAAAAATGCTAGAGCGTATTTTAAATCAAAATGAAGCTATGCCTAAAAATGATTTAGAATATACAAGGCTCTGGTGTATGAAGGAAGCTGCAATAAAATATATAGCTTCATCTATTCCACATATAAAAGAAATAGATACCACATCATATTTATATGATATAAAAGAAAATAATGGTTATATTATTTGTATATGTTATGGTAAAATATAAAATGTTTGGAGTGATATTATGACATTAAAGGATTTAGCAAATGCGGTAGTACCACATTTAGATCATGATAAGGATTATTATTTAAATAAGTACCCTATGCGTGAGGGTACAATTACAAGATTTGCCCCATCACCTACAGGGTTCCTACATACAGGATCATTATATATGGCACTTATAAATTATAAGATAGCTAGTGACGCAAATGGAATATTTTATCTTCGTATAGAGGATACAGATACAAAGCGTGAGGTTGAGGGTTCAATTGATACAATTGTAAGTATGTTAAAGGAGTTTGGAATTGAATTCCAAAATGATCCTTTATATGCACCATATAAGCAATCAGAGCGTGCAGATATTTATAACGCCTTCATTTATGATTTAATTTTAAATGATAAGGCATATCCTGATTTCGTTACAGAGGAGGAGCTTCAATCAATAAGAGAGGCTCAGGAGAAAAAGGGAGAACGTATAGGATATTATGGGGATTATGCAATAGGAAGAAAAATGCCTATTGATGAAATGATTAAGCGTATTAATAATGGAGAGCCTTATGTAGTACGTGCAAAATCATCAGGAGATTTTAACCGTAAGTTTAAATTTAAGGATTTATTAAGAGGAGAAATAGAATTCCCTGAAAATGATTTTGATACAGTAATACGTAAAAGAGATGGACTTCCTACATATCATTTCGCTCATGCGATTGATGATACATTGATGCATACATCAATTGTTATTCGTGGAGAGGAATGGCTTAATAGTGTACCAGTTCATAGAGATTTATTCTATCTATTAGGATTCAAGATGCCAAAATATATGCATATTTCATCTATTCTTAAGGCATCTGAGGATGGAACTCACAGAAAGCTTTCAAAGCGTAAGGATCCTGAAGCTTCAGTTTCCTTCCTACTTGAAAAAGGATACCCTAAGAAGGGATTTATTAATTATTTATTAGTTCTTGCGAACTCTAAATATGAAAATAATATGTCACCTTCATATAAGCTTGATTTTAAGAATTTTAGTATTAATGGTTCAACATTTGATATTTTAAAGCTTGATAATGTATGTAAGGAATATATTCATAGCCTTTCACTAGATTCATTATTTGATGAAGCATATGAATATGCATCAAAATATGATAATGAGCTTAAGGCTTTAATTGATAGAGATCAAAATATGTTTAAGCAAATACTAGCTTTTGAGCATAATCCACAGCCACGTAAGGATTACGCAATGTATTCAGAAATCAAATCAAAGATTTATTATTTCTATAATGATTTATTTGACAGTGTAGAGTATGAAGAGCTTGATATAGATAGTAATCTAGTGAAGAAGGCTTTAGATTTAGTTCTTCAATCAGATTTTAATCTAGATGGAGATGCTTGGGTAGCAAGTCTAAAGGAAGCTGCGGAGCAAATAGGATTTGCTAAAAACAAGAAGTCTAAGGAAGCATTAGGGCTTACATATATGTTTGGTGATTTCATGAAGATTCTTCGTGTTGCTATTTGTAAAAAGAATGAATCATTTAGCATTTATGATGTAATAAAGCTTATTGGAATAGAAGAAGCAAAACAAAGAATTAACAAATATTTAAAAAAATAAAAAATATTTGTTGACAAAGGTCAGCGGTTATAGTAAAATCTAATCGTTGACTAAATGGTCGAATGGTCAAGCGGCTAAGACGGGACCCTCTCAAGGTCCAATCCCGGGTTCGATTCCCGGTTCGACTACCAATTGAAAATTTAAGGATTGATTTTTATCAATCCTTTTTTGTATTATATTCATAAAAAACGTTTTCCGGGAATAAAAAATTGACAAAATATAATATTTGTATGAAAATCATAATAAGGACATATATAGTAATAACTTTAATAGTATTTATACTTAATTGTATAGTATGGTAAAATTAAATAAAGATGATTATATTTGGGAGGGAATATGATGAAAAAAATAGGTAAGTATATTTTAATTTTTTTAGTTATGGCTTTTATGGCTATAGGTGTTACTTCTTGTAAAAAAAGTAAGTGGACCTTTAGTAAAAGTGAAGCAGCTAGGTTTTATGAATTATCTGCAAATCTTAAGGAGACAAATCAAGGGCTTGAGCTTGTAGTTACAAGTGAAGATGATGTTTTTGATTCAAAAATTAAGAAATCAAATGTCATTCTATTTGATTTTTCAGCACTTGATCAGTCTAACTTAAGTGGTTATTTAGAATATAGTGACATTAAAAATGAGAAGGTTAGTATTGATAGTATTGATGTTTCGTCATCAAAAGCAGTTATATTAAGCTTTGAAGGAGAAGCAGCAGATACTTATGGTGTATTAATTCATAAGGATGCTACAGCACTTGATACTCATGCTTATGCATTTGCTAATATTTTAGATAAATCATCTGATGATAAAATTATAACTGAGTATGAGGAACAAATGATTAAGTCACATGGTTCATGGAGTGATGTAAAGGCTGGTATTGATTGTGCTTCATATATTTCACAAATAGTCTTAGGAGGATTAACTGATAGCCCTGTTTCCTTTGCTGGTGGAATATTTGGTTTATTTACAACAATTGGTGGAAAAGCTATGGGTTCATCTACATCACTTGATGATGTAGTACAAAAGCTTACACTAATTGATGGTAAGCTTGATGCAATATCAGAGCAAATTGATGCTAATCAAAAACAAATAATTGATGAGTTTGTGCGTACTGATGCAATGATTGATGAAGTTAAAGTTATTGAATATAACCAAAACATTCAAGCATATCAAACAAATTATGTGAAACCAATTGTTGATTATCTATTAGTCTATAAGGATAGTGCTGAGCAAGCATTTAAAAATTATGTTAAAATGGATTCTCAATCATTTGTTATGTATTATGGAGAGCGTGATGATGATAGTAATGCATTACTGTTTGAGACAGAGGATAATGTAGATAATGCAACATCATATGAGATTAATGTAGATGATTTTTCAAACTCATTATCATATCTTAAAAATCATAAAGATATTGTAGGAGAGGATTTCTATGAATATCTATCAAAGGATTTAGCAAATGCTATTTCATCAAATGTATTTCCAAATGGTAAGAGTAATGAAGAACTTACACAAGATATGTATGAGACAATAGCTAATAATATTTCTTATGAGGTATTGGCATTAGATGATGCCTCACTTCATAAAGAAATATTACAACTATTATCTAATTTCACTGCATTCGCTAATGCAATTGCAGGAGTATCATTTGAAAGTGTATTAAGTTCATATATTTCAAGATTACAATGCATATATAATTTTTCATATGAAATAAAAGATCAGGTAAGAAATCTTTTAGCTTCAATTAAACTTGATCTTGATTCATATATGTGTATTGCACAAAATGCATGCTTTGCTCAAAAGATTAATTATTCAAAGGAAATATATGATGCATATATTGGAGCATGTGAAATGATTTCTAATACATATGATAAAGTAATGTCTGTAGATGATAATTATTCATATGTCGTTGGTGCAAATATTACTGGAGGACTTTATAATGCAAAGGCCTCAGTATGGTATACAAATCTTGGAAATAATTGTGATTTTCATGCGACATTTGACATTACAAAAATTGATTCATTTGATGGTTCTGAAATACATGGAAGTAGTGTAAATGTTAATGATATATCATTTGTAGATTATAGAAATAATAAAGGAATTCTTACAAGATATAGTCTACTAAAGTCTTTGGGATATTCTAAATCCATAACATATCGTGAATATTTAAAGGATAATAATATTCTTACTAGACAAATGTTTGATACACTTCATTCTCTTTTTGAAGGTGGAAGAACTGTTGATTATGTTGGAAAAATTATTTGTTCATACGGAATAAGAGATTTAAATGATTCAGATAATTCTTTAAGCCTTGAGTGTATTTGCTATGGAAATCCTAATGGTTATTTTTTCCATACAAAGTACCGATATAATTATAGATATTCTGATAGCGATGTATCTAGCCAATATTGGAGTGGAAAGATGGCTTATGGAGATATTATAGATGCGAATACAGGAAAGATAGAATCTGATAATTTAATATCTGCTTATGCTAGATATGCTGAGTCACATAGATATTGGTTTGATGATGAACATTGGGGATTTAGTGATGATTATTTTGGTAAGTATAGCTTCATTTTAAATGTTGTTGCAAAATAGATAAGAGGAGATGTTTTTATAATGAAAAAAAGATTATTAATTGGAATGGCAGCCTTAGTTCTTTCGCTTTCTTCATGTAAGACTAAGGAAAGCAAAAATAATGATAATAATGATGAGGATATATCAGATGTTTCTGAAGATACAACGGGAGAAGATGAAGAAACTATAATCACTAGTACAGTTTCACTTAATTCTAATTTAGAAGATAAGGTTAAGCTTAAAGGTAGTGGAAAATATAATAATAAAGATTTTGTCACTGTAGAAGCAAATGCATATCTTGGATACAAGTTTAAAGGATGGTTTATTAATGATAATGTAGTTTCATATGATGAAAAATACACCTTCGTTATGCCAAAGGAGGATGTTTCTCTTAAGGCAGTATATGAGTTAGATGATAATTTAAATAATCTAATTTATACATCTGATTACAATAACTGCGTTATATCTGGAGTTAAAGATAAGAGTGTAAAACAATTAGTAATACCAAATTATGTTACAAAGGTTACTGAAGGTGCACTAAATGGATGTGGAAATCTAGAAACGTTAACTATTCCTTTCGTTGGTGATGAGAATAAAACTCCAACAGGTGGAATTAAATATCCACTGGGATATATGTTTGGAAAAAATTCATATGAAGGAGGAGTATCTATTTCTCAGCACTATTATGAAACATATGCTGGTGTTGATGATAGTGGAGTTGAATATTATAATTCTTCATTAAAGCCAATGTATGATTCATATATTCCCGAATCTTTAAAAGAAATAATACTTGATGGAGCTATAAGCCTTCAATCATATTCTTTTGATAAAATGAATCTTGATAAAATTGTTATCTCAAAATCATTAAAGTATATAGATTCAATGCCTTTTAGGGGAGCTACAATTGGAGATGTTTATTATGAAGGAAATATTGGTGATTTATGTGGAGTTGATTCACATTATGATCAAATATTTTCTAATATAGAGAAGAAGAATTTTTATTTAAAAGAGGATGGCGTATATACGAATATTAAAAATGAAATTATTATACCTGATGGTGTAACTGAGATAAACAGGGGTGTATTTGAGAACTGTCAAGATATAGATAGGATAGTTATTCCTAAAAGTATAAAGTCTATTGGTGAATCAGCTTTTGAAGATGTAACAGGCGAAAGCGCAATTTATTACAATGGAACGCTTGATGATTGGTGTTCAATTGAAATAGAAGATGGGGGTAACCCTATATCTACAACTTATACAGTTGGAGAGACTTATAATAAAACATTGTATGTTTTAGATGAAACTGGTGATGTAACATATAATGGACAAAAATATAAGGCTGTTTGTGGAAATATTAGTTTAAATAAAATCTCTAAAAACTCATTTTATGGGTATGCTTATATTAATGAAGTCCATTTAGAAAATGGTATCACAACAATACCAAATTATGCATTTAATAATTCTTCTATAACTGTTTTATATATTCCATCATCTGTTACAGTAATTGAAGAAGATGGATTATATGGTTGTGATAATTTAGTTAAAATATATAACTATTCATCAGTTGATATTTCAAGCGATGAAGCTAAAAAGTATTACTTTATAGATGATCAAGAAATTGAAATTATTACAGAATGAAAAATATGGTGTGATTTTTTATCACACCATATTATTTTATAGGGATCTTAAAGAATCAACTGGCTTCTTTCTTGAAATTATTGTTACTGGTATAAATGTACCAACAGCGGCTACAGCTACCGCAATAGATAGCATTATAATAACTGAAAGAGGTCCGAATGTTAATAGATGTAGAGGATATGTAAGCTTATCTGAAATATAGCCATTCATATAAACTACAACTATTATAGCTCCAATTAAAGCTACAATAAACGCCACAAGTGATATGAATAAGGATTCAGAGAAGAATATTTTAAATACATCCTTTCCTCTTGCACCTACAGCTCTTAATACTCCTATTTCATGTGTCTTATTTGAAATAGATACTGTTATGAAATTGAATAGTAATAATGCAGAGAAGGCGGCTAGTACAATTCCTATGTAGAAGAATGCCTTCTTTAATGCACCAACAAGTGATGTGATAGTTGAAACCATAGTATATAATGAATTGTTTACACTAAGAAGTGTTCCATCATCACCTACAACATCAATTGCATTAAATATGTTATTGTTCTTATCTAATGGGATGAAGCATGAATTGTAATAATAATCACTATTCTCTAATTTATAATTAGTTGTTGTTTCAGAATAATTAGATGATCTTATTAATGCTAAATCAGAGTCTTGAACATATATTCCCCAATTAACACTTTCTTTAGTATTTGCATAATATCCAATTATTTTTCTTGAAATATTTGTAGTATTTCCATCCTCTTCAATTTTTATAGTTGCGATTTGTTCAGGAATTATATTTAGATATAATTTGTATGAGTCTAATAGAGCTTCCTTATAGCTGTCCTCTATATAATTATTATTTAAAATATTTGTTAAAGTATAAGTGATATTATATTTAGAAATAATACTAGAAGATGCATTTAAAAGATCATTATATGCTTGAATTGTCTTATCAGAATAATTAATTATGTTGTAATAAGTATTATAATAAGACTCTGATTCATAATCAGAATATACTTTGTCTTTTGAGGCTATATAATCAGGATCATTATCGATTTCGTTTTCTACTTCCTGACATCTAGCATCTTCAGAAATGTATCTATAGCAACTCTTTAATAGCTCACCATGAGCATATGGATAGAAGTTTTCCTCAAAATATTCATAATTATCGGAATTATCTTTAATATATTGAAGCTCTACATCTACCAGCTTTTGAGCTACAGAATCAAATCTTTGTATAAGAGTGCTATGTGCTGTCTCATCATATGATAAGGTTTTTGAATCAATAGAAGATAATAGACTAGATAAGGCTTCCATTGATAATACAATACCATTAGAGCTACTATCACATCCATCAAAGTATGTAATAGGAAGCGCATTTTCACTATTTATAGTGTTTACACCGCTTATATATTGTTGATTATAATCAGATGTACTTATTTGAAGTGATTTTGATTGGAAGAAATATTTATAATAATTTGATGAAGTATTTTGTGTTGGATCATATCCATTTTGCTTAATGATTGCTGTATAAGTAGAACTATCTATTAGTAAAACCTTATTTAATGTTTCTGAAACATAGGTATTAAAATCCTCTATTTCAGATTTACTCCAGCTGCTTACTGTATCAGCATTTTGATATCCACTATATTTGCTTGGCATATCAAAAGGCTTATATATTCCACAAATTGTAAATGTTATAGTCTTATTATAGATATTAAATCTAATCTTTTTATTAATTAAATCATTCATATTATCTACCTTTATAGCAGCTGAAGTATCTAAATCAAGAATATCTGATGCTAAAAGTAGATTTGCGTAATATTCTGGTATTGCGACCTCAAAGACTTGTGTAGGTGAATTACCTGCAATCATGTTTGTATAATAGCTTGAGCCTTCCTTAGCAGTTGAGAATCCTACAATAGAACTAGATTTTAAGGTATCTAGGGTATCAGATTTAGCTGATACATTTGATGGGCTTGTTGTTCCATAGCTATTATCTATTGAATAGATAGGTAATACATTATTACCATATGTACTATAAAGCTTATCAATATCAGCTTGTGTAAAAATAGTTCTGCTTGTTGAAGTATATGAATCTCTTTCCTTGCCATTCTCATAATATGTTGTTCTGTATTCATATTCCTTATTAACATTAATAGATGTGTAATCAGAAGCGTTAAAGCTATTATTAATAACAGTCTTCTCATTATAGTTCATAAGAGAAGATGATACTCCAAACATTAAGAATGAGATAATTGTAAGAAGCATTGTAAGAAGAAGACGAATAGGTTTAACCTTAAGTGAAGAAATACCCATTCTTGCAGCCTTTGACATTGGCATCTTAGATTTTATAAACTTACTTTCGTCCTTAGTATATGATCTAGACTCTATATTTTCAGCCTCAGTAGATTTAAAGCTTTCCATTCTATCATCATCACTAATTCTATTAGCTTCCTTAAATGATTTAATATCATGCTCTGAATTAGAGATTAGGATATTAGTATTAGCCTTAGTTATAAAATCAAATATATCATTTTTATCCTTCTCTGAAAGCTTTGAACCAGCCTTAATTGATAATGTATTATCACCAATAATAGAGATGTTTTCATTTAAAGCTTTAGCTTCAATATGTGTTTTAGTTTCATCACTTAAAACCTGTCCATCCTTAAGCTCTATGATTCTATCTCCATATATTTCAGCAAATTCTCTATCATGAGATACAACTATAACAAGGTGAGTTTCTGAAAGCTTCTTTAATGTATCAAAAACCTGCTTACCTGTTTTTGAATCTAAGGCACCTGTAGGCTCATCAGCCATTATAATCTTAGGCTCCTTAATTAAAGCACGTGCAATCGCAACACGCTGCTTTTGTCCTCCTGACATAGTATTAGGCTTTCTTTTTTCAAATCCTACAAGATCTACAGCCTCTAAAAGCTCCTTAACCTTTTCCTTGTTGGCCTTTTTACCCTGAAGCTCAAGAGCTAGGCTTAGATTTTCCTCAATGTTAAATTCATTTAGGATATTATATTCCTGGAATATAAATCCAATGAATGTGTTTCTATATGAGTCGAAGTCACTACCACTAAATGTAGATGATGATCTACCCATAATTATTATTTCTCCGCTATCTGGTCTATCAAGACCTCCGCATATATTTAATAATGTTGATTTACCAGAACCACTTTTTCCAAGTAAGAATACAAGTCCCTTTTCTGGAAATTTTAGTGATACGTCATCTAATGCTTTAGTTACAACATTTCCTTTAGTGACGTATGTCTTTCTTAAATTTTTAACCTCAATCATTAATTATCACTCCTTATATATCTATTATATAACATAAAAAAAATAATAATAGATTTATTTTTTTCTTATATGAATGAAAGCCTTAAAATGATATAATGAAGGTAGTTATTTTTTGAGGTGATTAACTATGGATAATAAGGAAAGAATAATACTATTAACAAATATGCTTAATAAAGCGGCCTATGATTATTATGTACTAGATAATCCTACATTATCAGATTTTGAATATGATAAGCTTTATAGAGAGCTTTTAGAGCTTGAGGAAAAAAATCCTGAGCTTTCCTTACCTAATTCACCTACAAAAAGAGTAGCTGATAAGGTTTTAGATAAGTTTTCTAAGGTATCTCATAAGGTTAAGATGATGTCTATTGATGATGTTTTTAATACTGATGAGGTTATAAAATTTGATAATGATATAAAAAAGCAATTTCCTAATGCTACATATAACTGTGAGCTTAAGATAGATGGACTCAGTGTATCATGCCTTTATAGAAATGGTATTCTTGTATTAGCCTCAACAAGAGGAAATGGTTCTGTTGGAGAGGATATTACTTTAAATGCTAAAACAATTAAATCTATTCCACTCACAATAAATGAGCTTAAAGAGATTGAGGTTAGAGGAGAAATCTTTATGCCTAAGAAATCCTTTGAGGCTTTAAATAAGGAAAGAGAGGCTTTAGGTATGGATTTATTCCAAAATCCAAGAAACGCAGCCTCTGGATCTATTAAGCAGCTTGATTCAAAGATAGCCGCCTCACGTGGTCTTGATAATTATATGTATCAAATTATTGGAAATTTCACAAAGACTCAAGCAGAAAGTATAAAATATCTTGATGAATTAGGCTTTAAGACTAACAAAGAGGGAAAAGAGTGTAAGACTATAGAAGAGGTTTTAGCCTATATTGAATATTGGAGAGAGCGTAAGGATAGCCTTACATACCCTATTGATGGAATTGTAATAAAGGTTAATGAGCTTTCATCATATGATGAAATAGGATATACAGTTAAATGCCCTAAATGGTGTATTGCATATAAATATCCTGCAGAAGAGGCTTCAACAAAGCTTAAAAAAATAGTATTCCAGGTAGGACGTACTGGAGCTATTACTCCAGTAGCTTTGTTTGATCCAGTATTTATATCTGGAACAAATGTTGAAAGAGCAACCTTACATAATGAGGACTTTATAAGAATTAGAGATATTAGAGTTGGAGATTATGTGAAGGTCAGAAAAAGTGGTGAAATAATACCTGAGGTATTTGAAGTGGATATGGATAAAAGAGATCCAAGCCTTGAACCATTTAAGATGATTGAATGCTGTCCTGAATGTGGAACTAAGCTTGTTCGTCCAAATGGAGGTGCAGATTATTTCTGTCCTAATGAGGATTGTAGATCACGTAAGCTTAATTCAATAATTCATTTTGCGTCTAAGCCAGCAATGAATATTGAATCCTTAGGACCATCATTAATTGAAAGATTTTATGATTTAGGATATATAAAGGATATAGATGACCTTTATAGATTAAAGAATCATTATGAAGAACTTATAAAGCTAGATAAGCTTGGATTAAAGAGTGTAGATAATATACTAGAATCAATAGAAATATCTAAATCAAATAACCTAGATAAGGTTTTATTTGGACTTGGTATTAAAAATGTTGGTGCTAAGGCAGCTACATCAATATGTAATAAATATAAATCAATTGAGGAAATAATTGATGCGAAATATGAGGACTTAATCCAAATTCCTGATGTAGGAGATATTATAGCTAAATCTCTTGTTGAATATTTTAAAAGAGAGGATAAGCTTAAGCTTGTTCTAAATCTAAAGGAGCTTGGTGTTAATACTATATATAAGGAAAAGGATATAGTAGGTGGAGTATTTGCGAATAAGATTGTAGTTATTACAGGTACTCTTGAGGGATTATCAAGAGATGAGGCTAAAGCTATTATTGAATCCCTTGGAGGTACTGTGACTGGTTCAGTTTCAAAGAAAACTGATATATTGGTTGCAGGAGAAGCTGCAGGCTCAAAGCTATCAAAGGCTTTAGAGCTTGGAATTGAAATAATAGATAATAATAAATTCCATGAAATGATAGGAAGATAATATGGTTAAAGAAATAATACACGATACTTTTTTCCTACAGCAAAAAAGCATAGAGGCTACAGTAGATGATTTATATATAGCAAATGATTTATTAGATACAATTATAAGCCATAAAGATAGATGCGTCGGAATGGCAGCTAATATGATAGGATATCTGAAGACAATCCTTGTGTTTTTAGATACAGATAAAAATTATAAAATAATGATAAACCCAAGGATTATAAAACAGGAAGCATTATATAAAACTAAGGAAGGATGCCTTAGCCTTGTTGGTGAAAGAGAATGCGAAAGATATAATAAAATAAAGGTAGAGTATTATGATTTGGATTTTAAAATTAAAATCAAAACATATACTAGCTTTACTGCTGAAATTATTCAGCATGAAATGGATCATTTTAAAGGAATCATAATATAAGGTGGGATTATATGTTTAGATATGAGAGAAGAGCTTATTATCACGAAACAGATCAAATGGG
>JAEEGL015254923.1_pt1 | contig 18386 bp, 15 predicted proteins | sample 9134231 | NCBI WGS metagenome assembly JAEEGL01 (sample SAMN16246548, study PRJNA631951) | gut metagenome | biome: gut microbiome; feature: rumen; material: fiber-attached | host: Bos | place: Iran: Karaj | collected 2018-10 | reverse complement strand
TATAATCTTGTTTTTCTAAATCTAATTCACTATTATCTAATGCTCTTCCAATTGGATCAATACAACCTACTCTCCAAATATCAATTTGCAAGCCTTCCATTACTTTATATAATTCTTCTAACTCATCGATATTCTTTTTATGAACAACAGTTGTAACTGTTAGTGCATTCAAAAAATTGGCTTCTTTTAATTTTTTAATGCTTTCTATTGATTTATTATAAGCATTTGGAAATTTACGAAAATAGTTATGAGTATCATTTAAACCATCTATACTAATTGAAATACCACACAATTTGGCCTTTTTCATTTTAGCTATTATATCATCATTTATTAATAATCCATTAGAAACAAGAGACCATTTATAACCTAAACTAACTGCATATTCCATTACTTCGAATAAATCTTTTCTTAATAATGGTTCTCCTCCAGTAACATTAATAACTACATTTGATACATCTTGTTTATCTGCTATTACTTTAAAAGCATTTTTTATTTCTTCAGTAGTAAGTTCATCACTACAATCAACGTCAGCTCCTGCTCTACTTCCACAATGAAGACAGTTTGCATTACATTTTAAAGTAGTTTCCCAAAACAAATTTACTAATATAGGATTATTATTTAACTTTTGCTTAAGCTTATACTCATATTCAGCTTTTCCATATTTAATAATACTATTCAATAATCTACTCCTACTTTACTTTTTACCATATAAAAATGCTAAAACAGCTATTGCAATAGCTAATATAGTAACTATTATAATTTTAACCAATTTTTTTACTTTACTTACTACCGCTAATAAACCAAGACCAATTATTAAAGCTATACTTCCAACCTTAACGCCAGTAGGTGCCTGACTAAATTGGTCCCAAAAAGAATAACTAGTTGTAGTAACATCTGCGCCATATTTATTTGCAAATTGCATTAAAACTAAATCATCATCATTAATTGCAAACGTTGACATTGCTGTAAATAATCCTACAATTTTAGTCATAATAAACATTGGTATAATAGATAATACTTTTTTTGCTTTACTAAAAAATTTTTTCATTTGAATACCTCTTCTATTTATATATTGTAACAATTAATCATACCACTCAAGTACAAAGCCTTCTATTTCAACTGTTTGTCCTTCTACTATTCCTGCATCACGTAAGGCTTTATCAACGCCAATTTTCTTTAACATTCTTTGTAAATATGCTAAGCTCTCATAATCATTTAAATTAATACGAGCCATCAATCTTTCTATTTGTGGACCTTCTACATAGAATACATCTTTTTCCTGCCTAATTGTAAATGGTTCTTCCTCTTCTAACGTATAAACCATTCTCTCATCCACATCATACAATTCCTCATGTGGAAGTGTTTTTAATAACTCAGCTACGTGATTAAATAACTCATCTAAACCTTTTCCTGTTACAGCAGAAATTGTATAAAACTCCATGTTGTTATCTTTTGCAAGCTTTTCTAATGCTTTCATATTTGTATCATCTTGCATAACATCAGCTTTATTTGCAACTAAAATTTGTTTTCTTGTTGCTAGCTTCTCACTATAATTTTTTAATTCTGCATTAATTGTATTAAAATCATCTACTGGGTTTCTTCCTTCAACTCCTGCACCATCTACTATGTGTAGTAATAATCTAGTACGTTCTACATGGCGTAAAAATTGAATTCCAAGACCTACTCCTTGACTTGCACCTTCAATAATACCAGGAATATCAGCAATAACAAAGCTATCTCCTGTTTTAGTTTTAACTACTCCCAAATTTGGATCAATTGTTGTAAAATGATAATCTGCAATTTTAGGTGTTGCAGCTGTTACCTTAGATAAAATAGTTGATTTTCCAACATTTGGGAAACCAATTAATCCAACATCTGCTAATAGTTTTAGTTCTAATATTAATTCTTGCTCTTTACCCTTCTCACCATCTATACTAAAGTTTGGAGCTTGTCTTGTAGAAGTTGCAAAATGAACATTACCCTTTCCACCACGTCCACCTTTTAAAATTACTTCTTCTTGTCCATCTTTATTTAAATCAACTATTATTTTATCTGTTTTAGCATCTTTAATAATGGTGCCTTTAGGAACATTTATAATGCAATCTGAACCAGTTTTACCAGTGCATCTTGCTCCACTTCCATCTTCACCATTTTCAGCTTTAAATTTTTTATTATATCTAAAATCTATCAAAGTATTTTGGTCAGGATCAACTCTAAAAACTATATTGCCACCATTACCGCCATCGCCACCATCTGGGCCACCTGCTGCAACATACTTTTCGTGCCTAAATGAGCTTGAACCATTTCCGCCATTTCCACTTTGAACTATTATTTTAACATAATCTACAAACATATTTGTCTCCATAAATCTTTTTACAATAGCACCTATTATACCACGTTTTAAGCCACTTTGCAAATTATTTAAACAAATCTTTAAACCAATTTTTTATTTTAGTAAAAATACTTTCTTTTACTTCTACTAATTTTAAATCTTCCATTTCTATTATGTTTTCTTCAATTGTATCTTGCTTTTGGTTCTTTTCAAAAATATCCTCATACCCGTATTTTTCATACATTTGAAAAGCTTTATCATTGTTTTTGCATATTTCCACTAGCTCATTTTTCTTTTCTTCGCCACACATGTATGTTAAATATAGTGCAGAAATCATATCTTTTGACTCTTCAAATATTTCTTGTTCTGCAAGCTCTTTTGTAACATCATATTCATAGTCATATTCTGTACTTTTGAATTCATAAATATTTTCCTTAATCTTTTGAGGAATCATACTTAATAATTCATCTGGTAAATGTTGTAATACGCTATATACCTGGCTTAGAACATTTGGCATATTCAATTGTACAACTGTTGCTTCCATAATATCTCCTTACTCTCTTCCATCCATATCATTTTTCTTTTGAGTATTCTTTTTTTCTTTGGTATCTTTTGATTGTTTTTTTCCAACTATTTTTCCAATAGCACCTTTGAATGTTGTAATTGCTTTATTAATACCACTTAATTTTCTTGTTTTAGCAAGTCCATCTAATTGCTCAATTGTAATTGTTGTATGCTCACTAGGCTCTTGTTTTGAAGCATATTGAGCTTTGTACTCACTTATCATTTGTCTTGCAATTTCACTTGATTGAATTGCAGGACGTGGTGAATCTTCGCTTTCTTGAACCTCTTCTTTTTCATCAAAGTCTGGCTCTTTAAATTTACTATGGCCTTGCTCATTTATGCTTATTTCTTCATCTTCAAAGTCTGGCTCTTGTTGTTCTTGCTCTGCTTGCTTTTCTTGTTCTAGTATTTCATGAGCTTCAACTTTAAATGCATCTAAAGATCTATCAGCATCTACTTTTTCTTTTTGAATTCTTCTATATTCTTCAACTTGTTTATCTATTTCAAATCTAGTTTTTTCTAAATCAAATTTAACAACACTTTGAAGTGCCTCTTTCCACTTAATATAAAAATCAATTTCTTCTTGTGGAATTATTTCTAAAGCACGTTCTTTTGTTATTCTTCTTCCACCCATGTTACCAAGTCTTGCCATAAATGTTGCAACTCTATCGCGGTTACCCCAATTCAAAACAAATTCTTTATTCTTTTCATTTTGCTTGGTCTCTTTTTCAGTAGGCTCTTTTGCTTTTGGAAGTGGAAGTACTCTTAACACTATTTTTTGATCAGGTAAACTTCCATCACTTGCATGAATATCTTTTTCATATTCATTTAAATCTTCTTGAGGAACTATCTTTTCTACTTCAACAGGAGAACCTGCACCAACTAAAACTTCTCGCTCCATATAGTGCTGATATTCATCGCCTAAAACTCGTTCAAAGTCTACACAAAATGCACCTGGCATAACTTGAGCTTCTACTAAAGTAATATGCTTTTTAGAAAACTCTTTTGGGAAATAATTAAGTGTTGTAGAAAAGCTTGATACTAGCTCTTTTCTTTCTAATATTTCATCGAAAGATTGTGTTCTATCTACTCTTTTTACATTTAATGCCTTTTGAATTTGATAGCTTTGTTTTTGCATTACTGAATGTAAATTATGATAATAATTTAATAATTCATGCGTTTGAAATAGTATTGTAGGGCTAATTACATGATGGTCTTCAAATATTCTAGTAAGCTCATTTTCAATACCTGGGAACATTACAGTATTAAGTGTTTTATAAGAATTGCTATCATTTGCTATAGCACATCCACCAGGAGCTGAGCCCTCATAAATCATTAAAGCTTCTTTTTCTTTTTCTGAATAATGTAGTGGATTTTCTCCCTCAGCTAAATCTCTTAAACCTTTATCAAAAACAATTCCTTCTTCATAAAATCCATTAAAATCTTCATACTTTCTTTGCATTGGAGCAATATATCCTAAAGAACCTTTTTCTTCTGGAATATCTGCTCCATACATTGGTTGATAGTTTTCTTTTTTAGCTTCTTCTATATCTTCTAGCATTTGCTTTTGCTCTAACTCATCCATTGCAAGAGTTAAGCTACTTGCAAAATCTACGCCATATCTTACTTGCAAATCTTGTGATAAAATAATCCAATCATGAATATAATCTACATCTCCTGTAATCATGATTAAATCAACCATTTCAGCATTACTTATAGCACATTTTTTAGGATTATCTGGATCTTCAGGATCTGGATACTCTCTTGGATTATCTAAAATAGCCTTAACTATTTTAGCACGTTTTTTTGAATCTTTAACTTCTTCGATTCTTCTAAAATCTTCTTTTGCGATTTGCACTGAAAAATCTTCTAGCATAAAATCATCAAAGTCGCTGATTTCTTTTTGCGTTTCTTGTGATAAGTCATCATCATCACTTAATGCTAATTCTTGCAAATAGTTATATACTTGAATTTTATCTTTATTTTCTTCAGATAATAAATCTTCAAGTATAGATGGAGTAAATCCATCAGTATTTAAACATTCAATTAAAGTATCTAATTTTTCCTTTGAATATTTTTGTCTCATTTAACTTCCCTTTTTATCTTTCTTCATTATCATCATTTTCTGATTTATTTAATTGTAATCTTCTATCTGTTGTTTTAGTTAAAAAGTCTAACATTTCTTTTTGTTTTTCTTCTGGATATTTCGTAAAAGAATTAATCCTTAAAGGTTCTTTCTTTTCTGGATTATATCTATATTTTCCTCTAGTATCTGCATAACCTTTAATAACAGCTCGTTTTTTAACTAATAAATCTGAAGATGCTATTATTTTTGGAGTATTGAACCTTATCTCCTCTATTGGAATTTCCATTATTTCTCGTAGCATTTCTGGATTTACATTTAATTCAGTTGCTATTTTAGATAATATTTTTTCATTTTCAAAATCGCTATTTTGCATTTGTTGAACTGCAAAAACTGCATATCTTAAAGGTCTTGAAACAACTTGTCCAAAGCTTGGAACGCTCTTTCCGTCATAAGTTGTTAAGTCTGGACTTTTATGCGATAAAGTATAATTTGCTGGATCTGTTTCAACTGCATAAGCCATTTTCAAAATTCTTTCAAATCTATTTTGAACTGCATCTTTAGTTGATTGAACTATTTCTTGTCCATTTATTTTAGTCGTAACTGTACTATTATCAAGTCTTTCAGGATGTCTTCCTAAAATCAAATCATATTGCAATTTATCATGTAAAGCAAATACTGTCATAAGCATTGGATAAGCAGATAAATCTCTTTCTATTAGCTTATTACTATGTTTTTCTACTATATCTAACAAGCCTTCCATTTCTTTTCCAAGCATACTATGCATTATTCTTTGCTCGCCTGGTTCTAGCTCAACAGAAGTATTATCTTTCATATAGCTTGTTATTCTTGCCAAATGCTCATAACATTTATCTGGATTTGTTTCACCTACTATTTCTTCTATTCTATTCCTAAACTCTAAATTAGGCTCTGCTAGTTCTTTTTTATCTGATAGATAACTATAATATGTAACTATTGAATTTAGTGCTTTTGTTCTTCTTTCAAACAAGGATTTTCGAGAATTATCAAATTTTATATCTCTTAAAATTGTTACTATATCTCGCTCTAGCTTAATATCATCAATAACTGTTGCAGGCTTTTCTCTATTTCGTTTAGTTGAAAAAGCTTCTTCAATTAATGAATCTTGAAGTTCTTCTAGGTTTTCACCATTCATTAGTCTTTCAAGTTCTGGAGCAACTATTTGAAGCTTTTCAGTATTCATTCCTGGAATTCTATTTAACTCTTTTAAAAGCCTTGCCTTAGTAACAATGTGCTCTTCTTGCTCATTTGAAGTATAGCCCTTTAGCAAGTCTCTTAAATCTGTAACCATGAATGATAAAGTATCTGCCAAACGTACACATTGTTCAACTGGACTTTCATTTGTTACTTGAAAACCATAATATTGTGTGTGGTGCTTAACTGACCTTTTTAATTCATGTTTTGCAAGCATTAAATATGCTGGATTAAAACCCTTTGGAAGAATAACTTCATCACCTGTTTTAGACTCAATATACAATCTATCTATTATCCTATCTAAAACTTCTGCACCATATTTTTCGTGCTTGAATTCATATCTTTCATTAAACTTTTTTAAAGCTTCATCTAAAGTGTCTTCTCCATCATGACCAAAAGGAGTATGGCCTAAATCATGTGCAATTCCGCCAATTTTAGCCATTAAAATATCATGCTGACTTAATCCTAATTTCTTAGCGATTTTTTCAGCATTTTGACTCACTTGAACATCATGCTCCATACGTGTTGTTAAGCCAAGTTCAGGATTTGTAACTCCTGCATTTAATACTTGAGTTTTGCCTTGCAAAGTTTCAAATTCTGGAGTTGTTAAAATATAATTGTATAAAGCTTTAAGAGTAATTATTAAATTACTCTCTTTTGCTTCACCATATTCAGTTATATTTTCTTTATCTGCCATATATAATCTTTCTTTTGTAAATCATATATTTTTTAATAAATTTAGTTAAGCTATTATTGCATGCTTACATAATAGTCTGATAAATCTGGGAATTGAAATACTTTCATATCAACATTATAATCATATTCAAAATCAGTAATATTATTTTGATTATCAAATGCTCCCTGGTGCACTCTAATAGGCATATAATCATATTTGCTAACATAAATTGAATAATCAATACCCATCATTTGTTGAACTAATGCACTAATTTTGTAGCACTCTACCCCATTTATTGTTTCTTCTGAAATCCATTTAGCTGAAGTAAAATAAGATCCTACTGCATAAAATAAATTCTCTATAGAAAAATTATTTTTAAGTGTATTTAAATAAGCATCCCAATCTAAACTATTATCAAAATTTCTTGCATAAGAAATTGGTCCTGCTTGAATAATTCCTTCTGGAACAATTATTCCAACTTTATATTCTCCTTCATCTTCTTCATTTTGTCTAACTTTATCAGAAATCATTACCATTCTTTTACTCTTTTTAAATTTATAAAACTTCGAAGTAACATCTTGATTAATGTTATTTATAGAGTAAATTACATCTTTAGAATTATAAGATTCACTAATTATTCCAGTTGCTGAATTTTTAGTTAAAACTTTAAAAACTAAATCATCATTTTCTTGAACTTTATTAAGTATTTCACTTGTTCTGGCATTATTTACTGCAATAAATATCACTATTAAAATAAATAATAAAATCAAAATTGCAACAATTATTTTTAAAACTTTCTTAACCTTCTTCATTATTTACCACTCCTTTCAATATAAGCTTTTATATCGTCAGAAGTGATATGATATATATTTTCAAATTCTTCTTTTGTATATGTTCTACTTTCTACTTCTTGATAAAATGTTCTATGTGCACTAATATTTTCTTTATTATCTGTTACCGTTGTTTTTTTGTTTTCAGCTGTATAAACTATTTTATCAATATTATTTAAACAAGCAAACCAAAGCAAATTATTCGTATTTACTCTTCCTTCTGTTAAATCACTAAAATAATAATCATATTTTAAATTAAGAGTTGTACCATCAATTGATGCATCCTTAAAGAATTCTGAATACATTAGTTTATTTGCTATTTCTTTTAATTTAGATGAATCAGTAGTATTGCAACCAATATAATCTTTAACAATCTCTGGATTACATCCAAAATAAACTAATCTTAAACCATATTGTCCATAACCTTGTTTTGCATAATTAATATTGAATAACCAATTTTCTACTTTTATAATATTTTGACCACTTAAATGTACTTCACCCTTTTCAGTATAAATATCATCATTACTATATCCTTTACTGAAAATACGAGGATCATTAGCATGAGCATTATAAAAATCATTTTCTAAAAATGCTGAAATACTTCCTTTTAACAAGTAACTTGGATTTGTAGTTAAATAATATGATGGCCAAATATGACCAAATCGTTCACTTGTATCTGAACCATATTCTTCAATTACATACATTGTTTCATCTGTTGTAAATTCTACATTTTCTAAATTATCTAAATGTGTTCCATCAACTTTATTTTCACCATTGTACATCCAATCTGAATGCAACATTTTTGCTTTTATAACTTGTTTTGGAATGTTTGTTGAATTATAATCTAAAAACATTTCAACATATAAATCTGGTACTTGACTTGTTTCTTGTTGGAAAAATGCTTTTTGATATAAATCTAGAAATACTTTTCTTCCTACAATAAACAATGCAACTAATAAAAGAAATATTAGTATTGTTGCATGTAATCTTGTCATTATAACCTTTTTCTTTTTCATACTTTTATCTTTTGTATCCTTTCAAAAATTGAATAATTCAATCGTCAATAATCATAAGCGCATAATGCGCCTTTTTACTCAATTATATTATCTTACATAAAATTTCAATAATCAACTAATGTAACTATAAATTAATCAAAATATAATAGTTATGAAACATTGTATTTATCTAAGTTTGGGGTTGATTTATAGATAAAAATGTGGTATAATACTTTACATAAAGTGGTAATTGATACTAAATTTTGTAAAGGCTATTTAAATAGCTATTTTTTACGCTTTAAAATAAATTATTAAGGAGAAAAAATGAAACCTTCTTTTGATGGTATTTTAGGTTTAGCAATTGGTGATGCTCTTGGCGTTCCAGTTGAATTTACAGAAAGAAATGATTTAAAAGAAAATCCAGTAGTTGATATGGAAAGTGGCGGAACTTATGGAATGCCAGCTGGATGCTGGTCTGATGATACTAGTTTAACACTTGCAACTATGGATGGTATTACTCATACAAGTGGCGAAATTAATTCTAATACATATTATTTCATTGCCAACAATTTTGCTAGATATTATTATAGTAGTGCCTTTACTCCTACTGATAAAGCATTTGATATCGGCAATACTACTCGTAAAGCAATAACAGATTTTGCTAAAAAACACATACACCCTCTTCAAGCTGGTGGCAACCAATATTTTAACGAAGGCAATGGTGCTTTAATGAGAATTCTTCCACTTGCATATTATGCACATCAAAAAGAATTATCTCATGAGGATACTCAAAAATATGTAAATAATGTTTCTTCTATTACACATAGACTTCCTACTTGCCAACTTGGATCATATATTTATACTGAATTTGCTCGCAAACTAATTGAAGGAAGCTCAAAAGAAGATGCTTACAAATATATACAATCACTAGATTATAGCAAATATCCCGAAAGTGATGTATTTACTTATGGTAGAATTTTACGCGGAAATATTGCTGAATTACCTGAAAATAAAATAGAATCAGACGGAAGAACTCTTCCTACTTTAGAAGCTAGTTTATGGTGCTTTATGAATAATGAAGATTATAAATCAACTGTTTTACAAGCAGTAAACTTAGGTGAAGATACTGACACAATCGCTGCTGTTGCAGGTGGTTTAGCAGGTATCACTTATGGATTAAATGGAATTCCTCACAAATGGATTTCAACTTGTAAAAAAGTAGACTACATTAGTGATATTTGTTCAAACTTTGATAAAGCGATTCAAAAAGAAAAAGTTGAACCTGCTCAAGAAAAAGTTGAACGCGATGATGATGAAGAAAGATAATTAGAACAATAAAAACTATTATCAAATTTTAAATAATTAATTACTTAATAAAGTAAAAAGATGGGCTTTAACCCATCTTTTTTTGTCTTTTGTACTTTAAAATTTTATCTTTTGTATCTATTATAAAAATATAATATTCTAAATTAAAAAATTTTGGCTGAATTAATATATTCAATAATACGTTTTAATTCACTAACTGCTGTATCTTGATATGGCTCTTCTACTTCTTGTTTATCGATATCATAGCCATATTTATTCAAGAATCTATATGTTTCAATTTCATATAATTCTGCTTTACTCATCTTTTTATAATCAACTGGCAAATTCTTGCCTTGCTTATTTTCTACTATCTCATCTACTTTACTATAGCTAATAATAAAGCTACGTCTTAATTTATCTTCTAGTTCTTTTAATGCTAAGCAATCATCTTCAACCAATTCATCATCTTCATTATCTTGTAAGAATATTTTGATATAAGCAATTAATTCATGAATTGAATAATTCTTAGATAACTCTAACCTACGTGCTAAAGTTTTTCTTATAGCTTTTTGGCGTATTTCAATTTGCTCTAACATACATTCATCAAGTTTGTTTCTTCCTGTTATCATATCTATTATTCTTTGAAGTGGTTTCTTATCATTAATAATTTCAATATCATTTGATAATTTGCATAACTCGGCTTCGCCACAAATGCTAATTATTTTATTTGCAATACCACGTTTTAGTTCATTCTCTTCTACTATTTCCATTTCATCAAAACGTGATACTTTGCTTTTGCCTATGCTACTTTTTGGGTTATTAAAATAATTTAATAAAGTACTAATTTGAATATTAGTTTTACTAATTTCTAATAACTTACTATCTAACAATAATTTATCTTCTGTATCAACTAATTCTTCTACTCTAATTGCAACTTTATGAATTAAATTATTTAAGTCTTCTGCTGTTTTCTTAATTTCAAAACCATTGTTTAATGCACTATAACTTGTGCCTAAACTCTCTGCAATTTTAGCATGATTTTGTTGTTTTAAAATAAGTGATTTTGCATCAATTACTAATCTATCAACTACATTATTATTTTCTTTACATTCTTTTCTAACTGAAGAAATAATATCATCTAAAGATTGATTTTTTATTTCTTCTTCTTTTTGACGGATTTCTTCTTTAAGCTTTTCGTGCTTTTCTTCTTCCATCTCTTTTTTAACTTCGTTTTTAGCTTTTGCTTCTACATCTATTTCATGGCATTCAGCCATTAAATAATCTGCAACTTTTTTCTTCCATTCTGTAATGAATTCGCTTGATTCTTTTCTTTCTTCAAACAAGTTACTTGCATCTTCTTTTAAGCTATCTAACTGAGTATTTATTCTATCAACATTTGCTTCTTCTTCTGCAATTTCTTTTTCTGTACCATTTGCTTCTTTTTCTTCTAATGCTTCTTCTGCAGTAGCTAGCAAGTTTTCTAATCTACGAATATCATCATAATTTTTTTGATTTTCATTTTCTATTTCTAAACATTTAGTAATTCTTTCTGAAATAGAATCACTTTCTGAAATTATTTCTTCATATAATTCTTTTTTATCTTCTTCTTCTATTTTTTTAAATCTACGCTTTTTTAAGTATAAATTATATACACGTGCAATCTTACCACTATCTAGTTCTTTATCATCTGCAGCTTCGATTTTATCAACTTTTGTAAATGGTGAAATTAAGATTTCTTTTTTATCAAATTTACCCTCTAACACACCATGTACATCAACATAAGGAATATCTTTTTTACCAAAAATATTTAATATTACTGGTATAGAATTTTGAGATGCATCACGTTCTGCCACACCCATTTCATTGGTTGCAGCAATAACTTTATTAATATACATTTCGTTTTTGATAAGATTTACTTCTTCAATATTTGTGCCTCGAACAAAACTCCAATCAGAACCATTTAAACTATCATACATTTTATTCATTAAAGCATAAATATTTTTTACAGTTTCAATATTTTTAATAACATTTACTTTACTGTAATTTGTAGCATTATCTTGAAAATCTTCATCATCTTCTTCAACAGCTTTATTGATATCATTTTGACTATCTGGATTTAATAAGCTATTAATAGATTTGTATGAAAACTTTTGATACAATCTTAATAATTCTAAATCTTCATCAGTTAATGAATTCATATAAATTACCTTTCTACTTTATTCCCTGCTGCTTTTGAAAATTTTCTTAATTTTTCTTGTGCTAAATAATTAATTGTACCCATTGGGAAGTTTCCTGATTTATCTTTTGTACCTGCTGGAACGCCTGTTAATATTTCGATTCCTTCATCTATTGTTTTAATTGCATAAATATGGAATTCGCCTTTTTTACAACTTGCAATTACTTCATCTGACAAGTTAAGGTTACGTACATTTTGATGTGGTATAATAACACCATTTTGTCCATTAAATCCACGTAATTTGCATATTCCATAAAAGCCTTCTATCTTTTCATTAACACCGCCAATTGGTTGAATTTCACCCTTTTGGTTAACAGAACCTGTAACTGCTAATGATTGGTTAATTGGTATTCCACTTAAGCTTGAAAGTATTGCATATAACTCTGTACTTGATGCACTATCTCCATCAACACCGCCATATAATTGTTCAAAGCAAATACTTGCAGTTAAACTAAGTGGCATATCTTGTGCAAATTGTTGTCCTAAATATCCAGCTAAAATATATACACCTTTACTATGGCTTGAACCTGACATATCAACTTGATTTTCAATATTTACAACACCATTTTGACCAACATAAGTATTAGCAGTAATTCTAGCTGGTTTTCCAAATGAATAATCACCAATACTAATTACTGTTAAGCCATTGATTTGGCCAACTTTTGATCCTGTTGTATCAATTAATAAAGTATCTTCTTTAATCATTTCAATGTAGCGTTCATCATATTTTTTAATACGATCAATTCTTTCGGTTAATGCTTTATTAATATATTCTTTTGTTATAACTTTCTTTTTATCTTTAACTGCCCACACGCTTGCTTCTGCTAAAACTTCACCAATATTACTAAATTGTGTTGATAATTTTTCTTGGTCTCCTGCCATACGAGAAGCTACTTCTACCATTTTAGCCATTGCTTCTTTATCTAAGCCAAGTAATTCTTGGTCTTCGCAGTATGAACTAACAAATTTACTTAATCTAATAATATTTTCAGTTGTACGTGGAGCATCTTCATTAAACTCAACTTTAATTTTAAATAATTTTCTAAAATCATCGTCCATTGTTAAAAGAGTTTGATAAATATTACCATTACCAATTAACAATACTTTAACATCAAGTGGAATAGATTCAGGTTTTACTCCTACTAAAGTTAAACTTGTACGACTATCTACTTGATTTTCAATATCTAATTCACCAACACGTAAAGCCTTTTTCAAACTTTCATAGCATTGTGGATTTGATAATAAATCTTTTGCTTGGAATAAGATATATCCACCATTTGCTTTATGAAGTAAACCTGGTTTTATCATAGTAAAATCCGTCTTAAGCATTCCATAACTATTTTCATATTCTAGTCCACCAAAGATATTATGATAGCTATAATTTGTATCCATAATAACTGGTGCACCTTCTAATTTACTATTATCAACAATCAAATTAACACGATAATTAAGCCATGGTTGTTTAAGTTCTGGCTTTTGCATTGGATTTGGTTGTGGCTCTGGATGCTTTGGATCTGGCTCTGGTGCTAAAAATGCTTCTACATTTTTTAATATATCTATCTTAACATTTTCTAAATATTGAGTGATTTTTTTATTACGTTTATAATTTAATTTAATAGCATTAATTTGCACGTTAATAGCAAGAAGTGCTATATTTGATTGCCACTCCTCTATACGTTTATCTGCTGCTTTTTCTAAGGCTTTGATTTGAGATAATGCTTCAAAAATTTGATCTTGAACTAAATTAGAACGTTCTTCAAATTGATGTCTTACATCTTCTGGAAGTGCATCATATTCCTTTTCTTCAAGAACTTTACCATCTAATACTGGCATCATATAAACGCCACTATCACTTGCTTTAACTTGAAAGCCTTGTACAATAGTACGTTTATTTAGCTTTTCTAAAAGTTCTGCTTTTTTAGCTTCAAAATCTTGCTTAATTAATGCTTTTTCTTTTTCAAAATCTTCTTGATTAAAAACTTTTTTGATTTCTTTACGAACATCTTTTACTAAGCTGTCCATAATGTCTTTAAAAACTTGGCCTTGTCCTGCTGGGAAACTAATTGCAATAGGCTCATTAGGATTATCAAAATTATATACATATACCCAATCATTAGGCACTTTATCCTTTTTAGCCTTTTCTCTTAATACTCTTTGAGTATACATAGTTTTACCAACACCTGTTGGACCCTCTAAGTATAAATTATAACCTTTGATATCTACATTAGTACCAAAATCAAGTGCTTTAATACCACGCTCTTGACCATATACTAAATCTTTTTTATCTTTAATATCTTCAGTTGTTGTAAAATCGAATACATCAGGATTACATGTACATTTTAATTCTGATACTTTTAACTCATTTTTATTTCTCATTTGTATGATTTCCTCCGCAGAAAATTCCTACATAAATCTTAACCATAAAATCAATTTTTTTCAATATATTTTATTAAAAATTTATAATAAAATTTGCAAAAAAATAAAGCACTTTTTTATGCTTTATTTTAAATAAAAAAGCAATTAATAAATTAATTGCTTTTAATATTCTATTCTTCTTTTTTTAATCTTTCTGCTTGAGATTTTCTCAAGTATAGCGGTTTAATTTCATTAGGAGATTTTAATTGATTATTCTTAAATGCATTATATGCTGCTAATCCAACATTTGTTGCTTTTTGCATATTGTTCTCAGCAAAAGAAATTGTTTTACCTTCTAATTTTTCTTGCAATAATTCTTTATGAAGTACAGCTCCATCTCCCACAAAAACTAAATTATCATATTTTTTATAAATTTCTATTGCTTCATTTATATCACATGATGTATCTTCTTCCACATTTTTATAAATAGTATCATAAATACCTGTATAAACTAAATTGTTTCTTGCATCTATTATTGGTACTATATTTGTCGTAGTAACATTTTGGCTAAAATCTTTTAATTGTTCTGTTATAGCTTTAAAATTTTGAACATTATAAATTGATTTTCCAACCATTTTATCACGTAATTGTAAGCTAAAATCTGCTTCTAAATTAACATTTCTAGCTAATACATTTAAACTTGAAACATCTGCAATTTGCTTATTTCCAAATTCTGCCATTGGAAGAATTGTTGCAATTCCTATACGAATCCCTGTAAAAGAACCAGGTCCCACACATATACCAATTACATCAATAATTGATAAATCTGCGTCATTCTTTTTAAGTAACTCATCAATTATTGGCATTAAATTTTCTGAATGTGTTAAGCCATTTGTCATATTACGTTCATCAACTATTCTATCATTGTTCAATAAAGCTACTGAACACACATTTGAAGATGTGTCTATAGCAAGAATTTTGCAACTCTTTTTATTTTTATTAAATAAATTTAATAATCCCATTTTATATCCTACTTTTTAATTAAAATCTTTTGTCATAAGTATTGCATCAAATTGATTATTATAATAATTTTTTCTGCGCCCTACTTCTTTAAAGCTATTTTTATTATACAAATAATATGCAATAGTATTATGCTCGTTTACTTCTAAAGTTATCCCCTTTTTATTATCTTTTTGTGAATAACTAATTAATTCGTCTAACAAATGTTGTCCGATTTTTTGAGAACGATAATTTTTATGTACTACTATATTTAATATTTCATTATAATCAATATTTTTTAATAATCCTGCAAATCCAACAACTAAATCATTTTGTTTAGCTACAACAAAATAATTATTATCATTTTCAAGCTCTTTTAACAAACTTGTTGGAGTCCAAAAATCATCAAAATCATTTTGCAAATTATCTTTAATTTGATTATAATCTTCAATTAACATTTTAGTTATTTCTATCATAATAACTCTTTCTTAAATAATTATAACTATTATTCGTTAGTAATATCTATATCAATATCACCAATTTTTTCAATTTCAATAATACGCTTATTTTCATCTTGTTCATCATATTTAAAAGTAATTTTTAAATAGTTTTGATCTATATCATGCTCTATCATTTCGCCCCATTCAATTATGCAAGCACCCTTTTCAAAATACTCTTCTCCACCTATTGCATAGAATTCATCTATATCTTCTAAACGATATAAATCAAAATGATATATATTTAAATTATCTGTTTGATACTCATTCACTATTGTAAAAGTTGGACTTGAAATTTCATCTGTTAAACCAAAATAATCTAACACGCCTTCTGTGAATTTGGTTTTTCCTGCACCTAAATCACCTGTTAGAATTATTATCATACCTTGCTTTAACTGACTTGCAATTTTTTTACCTAGTGCCATTGTATCTTCTTGTGAATTCGAAATAATTTGCATATTATTCTCCATATTCTTTTAATCTTCAATAATTATAACATATACATCGCTATAATTCAATTATACCAAATAATTTTATAAAATAAAAAGAGAAGCCACAAGTGACTCCTCTCCTCACACAGATACTTTACTGCATGATAAAATTCCTCTCTCTCAAAAACTACTTCATAGAATTGCGCTGCATCGAAATGAGCAGACGCGTCTTAATGGTATCGATAAGCTGAGTAGTGCTTATACCCGGGGTTCTCGGCTGAATAATACCTTCCACTCCATACTTTTCAAACAACTGCTGTCTCGCTTTCACAATAACAGGGTTGTCTTCATGTACGAAAATGTCAGGTTTAATCATTTCAACAGCCGGGTCAAACATGGTCAGCCATTCGAACGACGAGGTATTGTCAATACTATACCCCTTGGCCCAATGGTTGATGTCATAATCTACCATGATGACATAATCAGATGAAATGCAGTTTGCAACTGTTTCCATACGATTCTTTTCATCAATCACCGGAGGGTCTTCCTTTTTAAGAGCAGCAGCTCTGTCGCTTTTTACAGCAACAATCAGAATATCTCCGAACGACTTGGCAGCATTGAGCATCCGCATGTGGCCAATGTGAAACAGGTCGAACGTCCCGGAGGACATTACAACTTTCTTACCCTCTTTCCGGGCTTCTTCAAGGTCCATGGCAAGGCGAGCATATTCATACCCGTAAATCTTCTTATTGATAGACTCATTGATACTCATATATCCATCCCGTCCTTGACCCTTAGCCAGGTTAGTTGGTACTTCAATCCTTGTTTTTTCTTCCATGATAACTACCTCCTTAAAGGTTATTTTTCTTGTTATGAGAGATGAGGCAGGCCCAATTACGAGCCATTTATTATAACTCTGCTGACATAGCAGAAGATCATGGACTTATCAACAAAAATTAGTCTACAATTACTTTTTTTGTTTCTAAAAATTTTTTTACATTATCTAATACAGGCTTATTTAAGTGAAAAATATTATCTGGTAAATTATTAATGTCAAACCATTCACAATTATTTACTTCACCATCTGTAAAACTTAATTCACCTTTATAATCTGTACAAATAAAAGCATGACTTAATGCATAAACTTCATCAAGAGATTTTTCATACTTATGATACATTTTTTCTCCTGAAAAAATACCCATAAGTTCTAAATTAATAGGTTCTATTCCTAACTCCTCTTTTACTTCACGCTTAATTGCTTCAATATAAGTTTCACCTAATTCCATAGCACCACCATGAAGTGCCCAACTACCATTATCACTACGTTTTTGCAATAATACTTTTCCATCTTTATAAATAACAAGCACACAAACTGGCCTATGTAAAGGAATATGTCCTACTAAACTTCTTACATATTTTTCATTATCTACTGACATATTATCTTTCTCTTCTACTTTTACTATTACTCTTACTTTTAGCTTTATTCTTTTTAGCATTTATTGCACAAATCATTGTTTTTAATAATGATAATAAAAACATAGAAATTAATAATCCACCCATAATATCTGTTGCCCAGTGAACACCAGATAAAATACGTGTTATAACTATAAATAGCATTAATGCTACACTACAAACTATTGTAAATCTTCTTAATAATGCATCTTCCATAAATTCTCTAACTAATATAACTGTACTCATACAAATACATACAGCAAGTAATGTATGGCTTGAAGGATATGATGCTTCTAATCCCTCTTCTACATCTTTAATAATTGGTCTATAATTTATTATAACTTTTTCAAAAAAGATATATGTAATTCCCATTAAAATATAAAAGAATAATAATGAAT
>JAEEGL012933236.1_pt1 | contig 18386 bp, 9 predicted proteins | sample 9134231 | NCBI WGS metagenome assembly JAEEGL01 (sample SAMN16246548, study PRJNA631951) | gut metagenome | biome: gut microbiome; feature: rumen; material: fiber-attached | host: Bos | place: Iran: Karaj | collected 2018-10 | reverse complement strand
TTCGGGGGGAGGGGGACGAGACGCTTCGCGCCTTTCGCCAATTGCGCCGCGCGAGCGGAAACGCCATTGATGAAGAGACGGACGTCATCGACTTTTTCGCGTGCCCTTGCAAGATATTCCTCGTTCATTCAAAGCCTCCTAAGGTGAAGATGGTGCCATGGATTTCCATGATTACGCTATTTAAAGTAAGCTAATAATATAAGCCAATAGGACAACTTGTCAACTTTTTGTATGTCATGTCCTGTGTTTGTGGTAGCAATGGCAGTGGGTTGGATGCCATGCGGGAATTAACGAAAGCATAGGGCTGCTGATTTGTGATTCTTTATATATATGGTATAGTATATTGTAATGGAGGGGATGTCGAAAACATGAAAATGGAAAGCATGAGAATGAAAAGGACGCTTCTGCTGCTGACGATATTTGCCTTGTCCGGAGTTGTTTTCGGGCAAGGGCTGGCCCCTGTTTGGTTTGAGCAGATCAAAGGGCCGTGTGCCGTTTCACGTGAGGATTGCGTGCGTCTTGCGAAAGAATTGCACAAAGGGTTGAAGCGCGGCATGAAGCCGAAGGCCTTGTCCGAACTGGCTCCGGATGATGGAAAACCACGAATCGTCTTTCTGACGATTGGCGAAGACAAATGGCCTTGCAGGACGTATATCGGTACGGGTTATTCGTTGCGGGACGCTCTTGAAAAAGCGGCGGACTATCTTTATCGTGCGGAAAAATCGCGTGTGGAGGATTTGCATAACCAATTGAAATCAATGCTTGAACAAGCTCGGACGGAAGGCGGCGAAACCGCTGTCGGAAGAAATTGGCGCGTTGTCGTGAAGGACAAGAACAAGGCGGACGCGAAGACTGGCGAAATGACCGTCAGTCAAGACTGGATTGAACGGGACAAGGATCCGGGGGCGTGGAATTGGCTGAAACTGGAAATCGTCCAGTATGCCAAGCAGGCGGAAGGATTCCAGATGGATGAGACGCGGTTGGCGTTGGGAAGCGTGGTCGGGTTGGCGTTTGACGTGCGGGCCGGCTTCGCCTTCACGCCGTCGCAGCTGACGGGGCGTTGCCTTCTGACGGAGGAGCGTAGCCTGTCCGCGCGGCAGGTCGGCGATTTTCTTGCCGATACGCTGAATCTTCTGCTGTTGAAAAACTGGATGGAATTGTGTTCCATGAAGAATCCGCAGACGGTGTCGCTTTTTGAACTGGACAGTTATTTCACGGACGGCGAGACGGTTACGCCGCTGTATCGCGGCCATCCTTATCCGTCGTTGACGACGGCGGATGGCTGCCTCAAGGCGGCTGAAAAATGCGGCAAAGCGGTCCTTGCTTGTTTGGATTCCAAGACTGGCGTGTTGCAAACGCCTTTCCCGGACTGGTTTGCGGATGATGAAAAAGGACGTGAGGATTTAGGCAGCCAATCCGAACTGGTTCTGGCTTATTGCCGTCTGGCGGCGGAGAGCGGCGACAAGCAGTGGCTTGACGCTGCGAAACTGGCGTTCAAGCCAGTTGCCGCAGGGGCTGTCCGCTATGGGGCGAATCGCCAAAATCTGACGATTGTCGAAGATGAAGAGCTGCCGGAAGGTTCGCTTGTGGTTCCGCGCAAGATCAGCCATCTGCGTACGAACGCCTTGGCGGCGTTGGCGATGGACGAGATGGCCACGGCCATGGGGGATGCGGTGGACAAGGTGTTTCTCAACGATTTGCGGTTGCTGACGGCGCATGTCGCCCGGCAAGCCCAGCCGCTTGGAGGATTTTTGCAACAGCGTATCATTCCGTCGGAGGAAGTGAAATTGGCCAGTTTGGCGGATCTGACATCGCGGATTGAAGCGGAGGCGTTGGCGACGCTTGCGGTCTATCGTGGCGCACAGCGGTACAAGGAGATGTCGTGGATGGAATTGGCGGATTCAAGCCTCGATTATCTGGTCGGCGAGCTGAAGCGGACGGATATTCAGCAATATCCGCTTTCGCCATGGTTGGCGGAGGCATTGATCAACCATTATCGCAATGGCGGCGAGTACATGGTGGAGTTGTCCCGTCTGGCCGTTGCGGCGGACGCCGCGCGGGATGCGCGGCCGATTCTGGCCGACCATTACGGCATCGTGAAGGACTGGCCGAGCATGACGGCGGCCGCCGAACATTCATGGGTGCTCGCCGCTCTCGCAGAGCGTTTTGCGAAGCGCGGCGAAGCGGATCGCGCAAAGTCGATGCTTCATTCCGCCCTGCCGTATTTGGTTTTCCAAATGCAGGGCCAGATGGATTTCCCGACGGCAAGTGCCTTGGCTAGGCCGATTTATTACATTGGTTTCTTCCGCGACCATCTGGAGGATTTCGGTTTCGATCTGAATGGGCAGACCACCCAGATGCTCAGCCTTTTACGGCTCCGCCAGATCGTGAAGGAGAATTTTGGAGGAGAGATTCCGCAGGATGATGCGGAGAAGGTGAAAGGCGAATTGGCCGCTTTGCGTGAGATGGCCGATGTCCATCCAAGCGTCCTGCTGACGGACTTGCTGATCAATGACGCCGTGGCAGGAGGACGGCATCACGATGTCAGTGGCGTTTTCACGGACAAGCGGGAGGACAAACTGCGCATCAAAGCGCCTTCGGCCAAGAGGATGAAGCCGAAAAAAAGAGTGAAAAAATAAGCCGGCGGCTGGCTGTCGGCAGATTATGAATGATATGTTATGAATGATGAATTGGACATCTTGCATGTCGTGGAAGCGTGCGGCGGCGGCGTGCGGCGTCATCTGAAGCTGATCATGCCTGAGCTGACGCGGCGCGGAATCCGTTGCGGCGTGTTTGCGTTCGGTGCAAGGTACGATCGTGATTTTCCATCGGATCTTGCTCATTTCGAACAAGTTGACGGATGCAAGGTTTGGTCGTTTCCAAGTGAACACAACGGTGTGATGTCACTTTGGCGTGCGATTCGTCAGTTGCGCGGGGTTCTGCGTGACGTACGTCCGCAGGCGATGCATCTGCATTCGAGCGTCGCAGGATTTGTCGGCCGTATGGCCTGTAAGGCGTTGCCTGGCGTGAAGGTCGTCTATTCGCCGCATGCGTTCGCCGTCCATCCGAGCCTTCCGCTGTGGGTGCGAATGTCGATTCGCATGATTGAACAGTGGGGGGCGCATCGGACGAACGCGTATGTGTTTGTCGGTCGTTCTGAAATCAGCGACGCGAATTTGCTTTGCCTTCCGCCGGAGAAGTTCCATTTGATTGAAAATGGTCTGTCGGATGATTATACGCAGACGCTTTTGGGGCGCGATGAAGCGCGGGCGCGGCTTGGGCTTGCCCCTGACGAGGCATGGGCTGTCGTGCCATGCCGCTTGACGCGGCAAAAAGGTCTGCAGCAAGTACTTGCCGCACTGGAGCGCTGTCATGGCGAGAAGGGAGGGCGATTGCAGGTGATGTTCTGCGGCGACGGTCCGTTGAAGTCCGAATTGGAAGCGTTGGCGGCCCGTCTGGGCGTGTCCGATCGTGTGCGTTTTGAAGGCTTCGTTCCAGATTTGTCATCGTTGCTGAAGGCCTTTGATATGGCGGTTCTGCCGTCGTTGTACGAAGGATTGTCATACGTTCTGTTGGAATGCCTGTCGGCGGGAATCCCGTTGGTTGTCAGTAACATTTTGGCGAATGTGCCGCGGCCGGATTTGCGTAACTGCTTGCAGACGTTCGAGGTAGGGGATATCGACACGTTGGCGGGAGCGTTGGAGAAAACGGTGGAGGAGCCGGAATGGGCCAGAGAGCGCGCCGCGTTCGGCGTGGAGTTCATGAAGACGGATTTCCGCCTGTCGAATCAGGCGGATAAATTGGCTGTATTGTACAATGGCCTGCTGAGAAGCGGGTCGAAGACGGGGCTTTGATGTCATTTCTGCAATTGGAAAATAGAAATATCGTGTTGATGGGCGTTGCAAACCGCCGCAGCGTGGCGTGGGCCATTGCTCAGGTGCTGCGCGAAAATGGTGCGAATATCCTGTATGTCTTTAAGGATGAAGAACTTCTGGAGAAGAATCGCGCACTGATTGGTGCGGAAGCGAAGGCGATTGTCTGCGATGTGGAGAAAGAAGAGGACATCCGGTCGTTTGGTTCATGCGTGCAGGATGTGTTTCCCGTCGTCCATGGATATGTCCATTCGATCGCGTTCGCGAATTATTCGGAAGGTGTGAAACCGTTTCATGAGACGCTGCGGAAGGATTTTCTGCAGGCTGTCGAAATATCGTGTTTTTCGCTGGTGGAGACATCCAACCAGTTAAAAGACCTGTTGAGCGAAGACGCGTCCATCGTGACGATAAGCATTTCCACAACGAAGATGGCGTCGGAGAACTACGGCTACATGGGGCCGGTTAAAGCGGCGTTGGATTCCACGGTGGCGTTTCTGGCGAAGTCATTGATTTCGGAAAAGCGACGATGTGTCCGTGTGAACGCTGTCGGCCCCGGGCTGCTGAAGACATCGTCGTCTGCTGGAATTCCAGGCTATATCGATGCGTATCTCTTTGCGGAGAAGGCGATACCACGGAAGGCGGCGCTGGCGACGGCGGAGCCTGCGAACGTGGCGGCGTTTCTGCTCTCGCCGCGATCAAGCGGTGTGGATGCGCAGACCATCGTGGTTGACGCGGGCATGTCCGTCAACTACTTCGACCGCGACATCGTCCGGACCGTGTCCTCCGGCGGCGGAAAATAAAAAATCGACAATCACCATTGGCATATATAATAAGGTAAGAAAATGACAGAAAATCTTTTGAATTTGGAAAAAACGCATGTTCTGCATACATACAATCGGAACATGGTTGTCACGCGCGGTGAAGGGCCGTACATCTGGGATGGCGAAGGGAAGAAGTATCTTGACTTCACGTCTGGCATATCTGTCTGCAATCTAGGGCATTGCCATCCACGGCTGACGCGTGTCATCGCCGAGCAGGCGGCGAAACTCGTCCACTGCTCCAACTATTACATCAACGAATATACGCCTGTTTTGGCGCAGAAAATCGCCGAGCATTCCTTTGGCGGACGTTGCTTTTTCGGCAATTCCGGGGCGGAGGCGAATGAAGGCATGATTAAATTCGCACGCAAATGGGGGTGGCTGAACGGCGGACGCAATGAAATCATCTGCATGGACAACTCCTTCCACGGACGGACGTTGGGCACGTTGGCGGCGACGGGCCGCACGAAATATCGTGAAGGCTTCGGACCGGACATGCAGGGCTTTTCATTCGCCAATCTGAATGATCTGGATTCCGTGAAAAAACTGATTACGGACAAGACTGTGGCCGTCATGCTGGAGCCTGTGCAAGGCGAAGGCGGCGTTCTGCCTGTGACGCGTGATTTCATCTGCGGTGTCCGCAAGTTGTGTGATGACAACAAGTTGTTGTTGCTGTTGGACGAAGTGCAGTGCGGTATGGGCCGTACGGGAACGTATTTCGCCTATGAACGTTTCGGGGTGAAACCGGACGCGATGACCATCGCGAAGGCGATCGCCAATGGCCTGCCGATGGGCGTCTTCGAAGTCCGTCAAGAGTACGGTGATGTGCTGCAGCCAGGCAATCATGGCACGACGTTTGGCGGCAATCCTCTGATTTCGGCGGTCGCCTGCGAAGTGTTCGACATCATGCGGGACGAAGATGTCATCGAAAACGTGCGGACTCAATCATGGCGTTTCTTCAACGCGTTGAATGATTTGCAGAAACAATACGATTTCATTCGCGATGTGCGCGGCCATGGCCTGATGGTCGGCGTCGAACTCGACACGAAGGAACGTCTGTCAAAAGTCACGGCCGCCTGCAAGGCGAAAGGGCTACTGGTTCTCACGGCCGGCGAGACCGTTCTGCGTCTGATGCCGCCGCTGAATATCACGGCTGAGCGTCTGGACGAAGGGCTGGAAATCATCAAAGCCTCTCTGCTAGAGGCTTAAATCAGGACTTTTTGTCTTGTTTCAGCAACAGTTGCAGCATTTCGAAGACTTCTGTGAATGATGACGGACGGTCTTCGGGATGCTGCGCGATCATCTTTGCGAGAATTTTGGCTAGCGCGGGATTGATGCCGTCCAGTTTGGATTCGACGGAGAGGCGGATTTTGGAGAGATGCCGTTTGGCGAGTGAGTCGATTTCCGCCGCGTCGAAGAACGTCTTTCCCGTCAGAGCCTGATACATGATCATTCCAAGAGAGTAGATTTCGGAACGGGCATCTTCACCTGATCCAGTAAGGCGTTCAGGCGGAATGTAGTATGGCGATCCGGACACATATTCTTCGTCTGGATTCAGAGCATGTTCGCGCGTCATGCAAAGCCCGAAGTCGATCAGAATAGCGTAGCCTTTTTCATTGATGATGATGTTTTCGGGCTTGAGGTCGCGGAAAAGAAAGCCGCATTTGTAGATATGTTGTTCTGCGGATAGCACATGCAGGGCGATGGCGATGGTTTCCGGCTCGCCGAGCTTCCCGAATCGCGAGATCCGTTTGTCTAGCCGTTCGCCGGAGATGAAATCCATGACGGTGAAATATTCGTCGTTGTCATAGCCTGAGTCAAGGCATGACGCGATGAATTCCGAACCCTTGAATTGCGCTGAGATGCGGGCTTCGTTGAGCAACGCTTGAATATTGGACGGATTCGACCGCTCATCCCGCGATAGGATTTTCACGGCGAAAATCCGATTTGGATATTTTGGCGAGACAGCCTTATAGACGGAGCCCATGCCGCCGCCGCCTGCTGGTTCAAAGAGATAATAGTCCTTTATTTTCTGTGGCGCGAAAAAGCTGGCATGGCATTTGGGACATTCGTTGAATTTCATGAGCCCCAACGAGCCCAACGGTATGACATGGCCGCAGTCGGAGCAGGGCAGCCTGCCGTCCTGCCAATATTTTTCCAGTTTTCGTGGATCTGGAGTTTGGTTGTTTGGCTTCATGTGGATGGTTCCTTGAAGATAAATGATGTCATGGAGTGGATAATAATGTGTCTTGGGCAGAAAATCAAGAAAAAATGGTTGGGAGGGGAGAATATTTTGTAAAAAAAGCATGTCTAAAGAAAAAATTGCCATTTGAAGTTGCAAGTTGAAGATGTCTGTCGTATATTTTAGAAGTTTGCTTGTAATGTAGGTTTAGTGTAGGTGTTTTGTAGGAAGTGTCTCTCCATGCCGGCATGGAGATTGGAAGAAAAAATCTGACAAATTATCAAATAATCAAAAGGAAAAAACAAGATGAACAGACAGAAATTAACACTTATTGCTCTGCTGGTAGTCGGGCTTGCGGCGGTGGTGAATGCCGCTCAGTTCAAGATGGCGTTGGATTTGGACGGGAAGGATACGTCAAGGGTATTTGGTCTGAAAGCTGAAGCTGACATGACGGATTCTGATTTTTTACCTGTTGTTCCATCTTTAGGTGTTGTCATTCAGAAATATATCTATTTCGAAGGTCCTGGAACGCGCGAAGTAGTAAAAGCAACTCCGTATTCGGGTGCAACTGAAAGGCCTTTCACAGACATGAGCATGCTTTCAGTATATATGAAACCAGAGGCAAAAGCCGCATTGTGGAAGGTGTACTTGACTGGGGATAATGGAAAAATTACATTTAGGCTGATATCTGGTTCCTTGCCTGCTGGCAGTGTCTTGAAGGTGTACCCGGAAGGGAATGAAAGTGAAGCGATTGATATTACAGAAGCAACTGTTTTGGAAGCGCAAGCAGATGTGGCTTATTTGATTGACTATCGTGAGACGGCCACTACTCAAACTGCCTTGGCTTGCCCCCCTCTCAAATATTTTCAAATGAGTAATGGAAAAAAAGTACTGCCATTGGCTTTCGATGTGCCGGACGGATTGTCATTGGAAAGTGATTCAACTGTTTATCCATTTAGCTTTAATGCGGAAAATTATGAGTATGTGGCTTTGGGAGAAGGCTTAGGTTCATTCAATGCGGCGAATACGACGTTGACCATGACGAATCTGGACAACGTTTCTCGTATTCAATTCAACTACTGGTTTACGGACGGGACGCGGACATCCGAAAAGGCGGTTGTTATTGTTGATGTTATCGATGGAATAAAGACTTCATTGGTGAAGAAAGAAGATGTCGCGACTGGCAAAACCTATAGTGGTTCATTTATCGGGGTTGACCCTGATGATGCCGATTACGCAGGCACGGTTCTGACTTACAAGATTGATTTTGACGCTGCGACGATCGGTAAAAATGTTACGCTCAAAGTCATCGTTCGGAAGTTGCCTCCAAACAACGTTCCATTTGGAATCCAGTATTGCTTCGTGAATGACGCAGATGCCGCCGCTGATTACACCGAATTGCCGTTCGGGGGCAGTGTGGATTATCCTGTGACTTCAGATTCCATATACTTTAAGGTAAAGGCGACGTTGACGAGCAAGTGTGAAAACGGTCCCGTGACACCAGCCCTCACCACCCCCGATGGCGAAGCCTTTGAAATGGAATCCGTCTCATTGTATTTGTTGAGCGGTGGCACGATGGACATCGACGGCAATGGCGTCATCACGGAAGACGACGCGATCATGATGTACAACTTCATCGCCCTCGGCGGTATCGACGATCCTGAATCCATGTTCGTCGAAGACATCATCCAGGGCATCGACGAAACGCAAGTCGATGCGGAAGCCGCGTTGGCGACGTTGAAGTCGCTGGCGGCGTTCCTTGACTACGATGAAAACGGCGACATCACAGAGGACGATGCGATCATGATGTACAACTTCATCGCTCTCGGCGGTATCGACGATCCTGACTCTATGTTTGTTGAAGACATCATTCAGGGCATCGACGAGACGCAGGTCGATGCGGAGAAAGCCTTGGAGAACTTCAAGAAATACGCGAGCAAATAACATTATTAATTTAATATAGAAATCAAAGGAGCTGGACAATGAAGAAACTGTTGAGTACGTTGGTAGCCATTGTCGCGATGTGCGCCACAAGCGCGTTCGCGGGATTGACTGTGGAATGGGATCCGAAGAGCGGAACAGTCGTGAAGGGATTCGAAGCGACCGCCTCGCAGCAGACGGCGGTTTACGTGACATCCCAAGGGGAAGACATCACAAAGCTGATCTTGAAAATCACGCTTCCCGAAGGCGTGAAGATGGGTGACGAAGTGACAAGCGGCACAACCGCCGCCGTGGTATGGAACAAGGATTTGTTCGAACTTGATGGGGACGGTGAAATCGATCCGATTGAAACCATCGTCAAAAAATCCGTCGCAAGCGGCACGTTGACCATCAGCTTGAGTATCGGCGCCAAGGCGACCGTTTCGCGTATTCTGAAGCTGACGAGCGGCGTTCGCGCCAAACTGTGCGATGTCACGTTCGATGTCGATATCGACGCTATTGAAGGCAATTCCGTCGCCGTCCCGTCTCTTGTCAATTCCTGCCAGGCTTCCAAGAAAGATCTGGACTACAATGCGGACGGTTTCGTCCTGAGCTTCAATCTGCTCCGTGACACATATGGTTTCACGACAAACGCTGGTGCGCAGGTTGTTTTGGACGAAGATGCCGCCCCCGTGACGATTGCCGCGACGGACACGAATCTCTTCACCGCCCAGATCTGGGATGTCGAAGCTAGTGCGCTGGTGGCGACAGACGCCGTTGAGTTCACGGCTGTCACCGCGAGTGGCGAAGAGGTCGGTACGGTCGCCCTTGAAGGCGGCAAGATCGTCTATACGCCAGCTGAAAACTTCAACGGTAATTTCACCATCAATTACACGGCGACATTCACGGACATTGCGGATGCGAATGTGGATGGTTCGATTGACGTGACGATCAACGCCGTCAACGACGCTCCTGCAATCGCCATCGTGACGGAAGCCTTGAGCGTCAACGAAGGCGAGGCACTGACATTTGAGATGAGTTTCTCCGATGTGGATACGGCTTGGGACGCTTTTACGAAGACCGTCACACTGGATGGCATTGTCATCGCGGGTGAATGGGTGGCTTCCAAGACGGAAGGCGTTTATACGTTTACCGCCTCCGAGCTAGCTAACTATGATATAGTTGCGCATCCGGCGAAGACGGCGACGGCCGCCCTTGTGGTGACACTTGACGACAATGCTGGCGACGATGGTTCCATCGGCACCGCCGAAGCGAATGTCACGATCAACGATGTTGATCAGGCGACGGATTTCGGTGCGACCGCCATTGCGGCTGTCGCGGCTCCCGATCCCGCTGTTTTCGGCAGCAAGCTGACGGCTGAATTCACAAATCTGATCACGGATGCCGATGGCGACGAAGCGGAGATCGCCTATCAGTGGTATCGTGACGGCGCGGCCGTCGCTGGCGAAACGGCGTTGACGTTGGCCACGGCCGTCAAGAAAGGCGAAACCTGGCAGATCAAAGCCACGGCGACGGTGAAGCCCTATGGCGATGAAGTCGCTGCCCAGCAGGAATTTGCGAGCAACGAAATCGTGATCGGCAACACGGCTCCGACGACGGCGGACGCCGCCCTGTTCATCCGCAAGACCGATGCTGCGGAAGCCTCCGCCACGGCTGATATTACGATGGCCGATGTCGATGGCGACGATCTGGCGATCGTCATCAAGACACAGGGCACGAAGGGTACCGCGGTTGTCGAAGGCAATACCATTAAATATACGGTGACGGATACGACGACCGAATTCTACGACGCTGACGCGGATATTGTCACGTTCGTTGTCAACGACGGCACGGAGGACAGCGCCGAAGCGACGCTGACGGTCACCTATCGCGCGAATCCTCCTGCGGAAATCATCGTCACAACGGGTGCTCCCGAGGCGGCGATTGACGAAGTCGATGCTAACGGCGACGCCATGAGCTTCGAGATCGCCATTTCCGCGACGGACTCCGATGAAGTCACCCCGAACGGCATCAAGTCCATCGAATGGACCGCCGACGAAGGTCTGGTCATTGATACCATCACGACGGACGGCATTGACACGGCCGCCGCGACGAGCACTGTCATCATCAAGACGAACGGCTATGCGACGTTGGACGGCGCGGATCGTCCCGCCAACAATGATTTCACCATCAAAGCCACTGTGACGGACGCTCTCGGCGCCACCACGACGGAAACCTTCAAAGTGACGGTGAACGACGTGGATCGCACGGTTCCCGCGACCTTCACGATTGCGTTGGATCCCGCCGAGCCGAAGACGCAGGATGATTTGACGGCCACTATCAATGGTGCCGCCGAAGATCCCGACGGCGACGCCATCACTGGTTACAAGTATGCCTGGACGGTCAATGGCGCGGAAATTGCCGAAGAGGGCAATGTCCTGGCCGCCGATAATTTCAAGAAGGGCGACACGGTCGCCGTCAAGGCCGCCGCGTTGACGAAGCCGTATGGCGCGGATGAAGTTGAAAACGACATGATGGAAGAGGCTGTCAGCGTTGTTATTGGCAACACGGCTCCCACGTTGGCTCTTGTTGACGACGCGAAGCTGGAAGCCACGGAAGACCAGGCGGCTGTGGAATACGCGCTGGCCGGTTTCGTGGCGGCTGCGGATCCCGACGCCGCGGAAGGCATTGACACGTTGGCTTATACGGTGACACCTAACTTCGGCACCGAAGTCGGTACGCTGACGTATGACGCCGAAGCCGGCAACGTGACCTTCACGCCTGCTCCCGATTACAATACGGACGGTCTTGAGGCCCTCCCGACCTTCAGCGTGACGGTTACCGACGGTGAAGTCGTGACAGATGCTGTTAACGTCGAAATCGCCGTTGCGGCGGTGAACGACGCGCCGACGGCGACGGTCGCCGACGTTTATATCCAGCCTGACCAGGCCGGAAAGGAAGTCACGGTGACGTTCGCCGTGACCGCTGGCCCCGAAGATGAATCCGCACAGCAGATTGATCTTGACAGCTGTGATTATACGGCTCCTGAAGACGGCAAGGCGCTGTTGGACGGTTACGAGGCTTTGGTTGACAACGAAGCCAAGACGATCAGCTTCACGTTCAAGGTTGCCGAAAACGCTGAAATCGGCGCGGAAGGCACGGTGAAGTTCGCCATTAAGGATGACGCCGGCGCCACCTCTGAAGAATACTCCTTCAAGATCGTCCTGAGCGGAACTCCGTGGTATCCGACGGTCATCCTGCCCTGCGAGCATGACACGGAAGGCGTGATGGTCCGCATGACGGTTGACGGCAAGCAGACGGATGTCGTCGTGAAGGAAAAGAACGCGGACGGCCAGTTTGTCCTGACGCCCGCTGTTTACTACAACAGCGGCTTCAAAGGCTTCGACCGCAACGCTCAAGGCGATATCACCATCTATCATTGGTCTGCGAAGGGCGGCACGGGCGAGCTCTGCGGCGACGTTGAAGACGGAATCAATGTTCCTGATTACCAGGCTCCTGGCAAGGCGGTCGTTGAAGGCACGGAGAATCCGAACGCCGTGAAGGTTACGGCTCCGTTGGCCAGCGGTTTCTTGCTGACGATCACGGATGCGGCGAACGGCGATGCCGTGGCGAATGTCGCGCAGGATTTCATCCCTGCGGCCGATGGACAGATCGAAACGACGGCGACGGTCACGCTGGCCGGCCTTGAATCCGGCAAGAAGTACAACGTGGTCGCATGGGGAGTCAACCCGATGGCCGAATACGGCGAGCAGAGCGATGTGTTCGAGATCGATCTGACGGGCAGCCAGGGCGAAGAATGGCCGGGCAACGGCGAATTCTTCCCGCCGCAGAACTGGACGACGACAGTCGCCACGGACACGACTGACATCACCTTCAAGTGGCCTGTGAACGCGAAAGCCAACACATATACGCTTCGGATTCTGGACGGCGACGGCAATGAAGTGAGCGTCCATAGCCGTCTGGTGGTCAACAGCGTCACTATTACGGGTATTCCCGTCGGCAACTACCGCTGGTATGTCGAAACGAGCAACGGCGAAAAGAGCGACATGATGCTCTTCACCATCGTCAAGAACGCAGGCGACGATGCCGTCATCACAGGCGGCACGGGTGCAGGCGACACGTTGTTGCTGGATGCCCAGAATCTGACGCCGGGCGCGACCTACCTGTTTGACGTGATCTACTTCGACACGGTTTACAACATGTGGGCGTACCAGTTGTTCATCGGCCAGGCTGATCTTGCCGGCGCACTGCTTGAACTGAAGGGCGATGATGTGTCTCTGTTCAAAGGGGCGAACTACATCATGATCCGTCCGCATGCCAAGGGCAGCTACCAGACATTGCTGATTAACGAATAAAACGGTGGACACCGCCGGGCGATAACCGCCCGGCGGCTATTCTAAAATTGTCATCAACAAAAAATTAGAATAAACAGGACAATCAAGGAGAAAAGATGAAAAAGAATATTTTTGCGGCGCTGATGGTCGCCGCGATGCTCATCGGTCTGGTTGGTCATGCGCAGGACACTGCCAAGATCGGAACGTCCAACAGCGTGTCGGTCGCAGGAGCTCATCTGGGCGTTGGCGTCGGCTATCGCAACTTCCACTCGGTCCGTTTGAAGGGCGCTTCACGGAACAGCTTCATCGGCATTTGGACGAACAATTCCAGCAACATGGCTGCCTACACATCGGACAGCGTCCATAACATCGTTTCCGGCAATGCGACCAATGTCGGCACGTATATGCCGGCTACGGCGAACATCACGGTCTCCAACGGCTACAATCTTAGCGGCCATGGTAGCTGGGGTGTCATGGAGAGCATGGCTCCCGTCGTCTCCCTCGACGGCGATATCTACCAGAACGACAGCTGGACATTGAGCGTTATCTCGAATCTGCAGTTTTACAACATGGATACGGCCTCTTCCGGCAAGGGCGGTTCCGTTGGTGAAACGACGTACCACACAAAGGTTTATTGGACGGATGCCAACAATTGGGGCGAAATCCGCCGCGCGAGCAGCGATCCGGATTATTATACGACCAGCACCGGCTATCTGACTGGCACGGGCCGTACGAAGTTCGATCTCCAGATGTGGGAAATTGATCTGGGCCTGAAGCTCGGTTATACGCTGACGAGCGGTCTTGACTTCTATCTGGCGGCAGGCCCGAGCTTGAGCTACGCGGACATGGAGTCCTCCAGCGGCGGTAGCCACGACAACGATCTGGACTACATCTTCGGTATCTATGCGGCGATCGGCAGCAGCTACTGGTTCAACGAAAGCTATGGCCTTTCGTTCGACATCCGCTACGACGAAGCCTTCAAGCATGCGGATACAAAGTATGCGAACTTGAATCTGGATTCCTGGAGCGCCATCCTGAAGTTCTTGGTCCAGTTCTAAGCTGAAAAACAACAGGTTTTGATTTCGAATGGCCGCCTTCCAAGGAAAACTTGGCTGGCGGCTGTTTTATAAAATGATGTTCTAGAGATTCTGGAGATTCTGGAGATTCTAGAGGAGAGGATGGTCTTATGAAGAAGTTTGTATTTGCCATTTTGCTGCCGTGGATAGCGTTGTCGGCGTCGTTGACGCCGATTGGCGCGGATTTGCTGAAGAACGGTTCGGGCGGAGTCTTGCTGGACGGAACATGGTATTCACGTGAGGCGGCACCGCTGAACGATGGCCGTGTGCTGTTCATAGGTCGTAATTGCCTGACTGGCTATACAGATTATACGGCGACGTTGATTGCCGACGGTGACAAGATCGGTGTCGTTCGCCATGGGGCCATCAACTCCTATGTGGGTTTGCAACCCAACGACAACTGGAATGTTTTTTTGTTGGGGCAACGGGGGCTTTACGGCACGATTTCATATTTCAATGAGAAAGCATTCCTTTATGTTTCAGATGATAGCGCAGGCGTCTATGCGTTGATGGTCGAAGGCGTTCCGTTGCAAGGGGATTTGCAGGACGAATCTGATCTGTCGGTCACGCGTATCGTGGCCAGCGGCAACGGAAAAGTCGTGGTGGCGCAAATTTCCGGCCATGAGATGAATACGTTCAGGCGTGGGGATGATGGAAAATGGACTTGCACGGCGAAGGAGACGGATGATTTCACGGCGGAGCTTTATCGCGGTATTGCTTTGAATTACGATGGCACACGGATGTGGCATTTCACGCAACAGGGACAGGACTGCTGGCTGTCGTTTACGGAAACTGCTTCCAATGGTACGGCGACGACCGTTCCCGTCATACAGGTTGACGATGGTACGCAACATTCGTATTATGTGGCATGTTCGGACAGCGGAAATGTCGTTTATTTTACATCATATTTGAATGGTGTGGCGATGCTCATGAAAGGCGTCTATGACGATGGTTCATTGAAGACGCAGATGATCAGTCAGGGAACAGATGGCCTTCCGGCGGACGGCGACAGCCGTTTGCCCGCCTGTTCAGCGGACGGTCGCTTCGCGGTGTTCGCCAGCAAGGCGACGAATCTCACGGCGGATGCTATCGTTGGCGAGCATTGGCAGATTTTCGTCTATGACTCCTTGCGCAACGAACGAAAACTCATTAGCACGAAAAAAGGCGTGGCATCGGACGCAGATTGCGAGACGCCTGCGCTTTCCGCAAATGGTCGCTATGTGACATTCACGAGTGCGGCAACGAATCTAGGCATTCCTTCATCGACTGCCCCGCATCTTTACAAGGCGGAATGCGAAAATGTCGATGCGACACAAGGCGTGGTCGCGTCGGATACGACGTTTGAGCGAATCGCCGTCAATGACGACGGCGGAAAAGTCGTGTTTTCGACGACGGCCGTCTTGAACGTTGACGATAACAATACACTGAACAATGTGTATGAACGGGATACGACGGCAGGCGTGACGTTCGCCGTCAGCCCGTTGGACGCGGCGGACTATCGCCAATGCGCCATCAGCGGCGATGGCAAGACGGCCGTCTATATTCCATACGCAGGGGATGAAACCGTCTGGCCTGGTCTTAATGACTATTCCGATATCTGTTCATTGGCGTTGGATTTCGATGGCGACGTGCTGGCCTATATCGACTTGAACGGACGGCTTATACGGCAAGATCGTGGTCAAGAGGCCGTCGTTTTGGCGACGGATGCGACGAACACGACGGGCGCGTCTTCAGCCGTCCGCATAAGCCATGACGGGAAGGTTCTGGTATATACATGCAGGCTTTCCGGCGGGAAGACTGGCCTGAAGGCGTGGTTCACGGAGACTGGTGCGTTTACGACGCTGACGGAAGAATCGCCGCAGTACGTCCATCTGTCGCAGAGCGGCCGTTATGCATTCTATCGCAAATCCGACTACAAATTGTATCGCCAGGCGACGAATGGCGGCACGGCGGAAGCCGTGGTGGCTGACGGCGATATTTTCGCAGTCAGCCGTGACGGACGGTATGCGTTCCATGACACGCGGAAGAGCACGGCGTTGGTTCGGCAGGAACTGTTTGGAAATCATGCGCAAACGGCGGTAGGTGACAGCGTAGGCTTGCGCTACAGCACCATCGGTGTTTCCGCCGATGGCGGCGTTGTTTACTATGTGTCAAATGGCTCGTTGGTGTATGACACGCTTTCGACGAGTGATGAAGCAACCATCGCCGTGACAGGTACTTGTACAACAGAAGTTTTGGAGAATGCAGGCGACGATCCTGCATATGAAATCGTATTGGAAAGCAACGGCGACGCAGATTTCGCGTTGCGGTTGGTTGACGAAACGTCCGCGAAGGATGGTGTCGTTTCATTGTTGTATCCAAACGGGACGCGCCCATGGTATGGTTTGAACTATGTGCCTAAATTGTATTTCTGCGGGACGGATTCCGTGGCGGTGGAATTGTGGAATGGCCATGAATGGATCGCGGCAACCGTGCAGATTACGGTCGAAAATGTGAACAATCCGCCGGAATGGACGATGGAGACAATCGTTCTGGAAGCAACGGAAAATGATGTTTCAGGCTATTTGAACCTTTTCGAATTGTTTGTCGATCATGATTTGGATTATGTTGCTGTGACAAATGAAGAAGTTAATGTGAATATTCATGGCCCCGAGACGACTAAGTTGTTGCGGTTTACGGAGGATGGCCTTCAGGCGGATTTAACGGGCCGTTACGATCTTGTCCATCGTGGTGGCGGTAGTTTGGAATATACGCTCACTGCGACGGACAAGGCTGGAGAGAATGCGGTCACGACGTTGCGGTTGAATATCACGAACACGGATTTGCCGCCGTTGCTTTCGGAAATCAGCCAGACTGCATACGAAGGATTGCCGATTGAATGGTCGTGGTTCGATGTGTCCGATCCTGATACGGAGGATACGGAGGACAATTTACGGCTATGTTTCCAGAGCCGTCATGCGGAGTTCTACGGCAATGACGGCAAGAAACTGGATGCGGCGGCAGGTATTTCCAAGAGCCAGTTCCCGATTACCTACCGCTCGACATGCAATATCCAGCTGGATGCGGTGTCTGTCTGGGCGAAGGATCTGGACGGCTTGACAAGCGATCCAGTGACGATGAACGTGGAGGCCGCATATATTGAAGTGTCGCTGGCGGATTATTATGGAGGGGATGACGGCGAAGGCCATTTCGGCTGGAAGTATCTGAGGACAGGATGGAATCTGTTGTCCGTACCATGCGATATTCCAGAAGAAAGTATGACTGCCTACAAGGCGATGATGGGGCTGGACGTTATATGGCGTTGGAACAGAGGACGCTTTGAAGAGGCCACGTCATTGAGCAGCGACGAAGGCTTCTGGGGGTATGTCACCACGTTGCCTGATGCGCCGCGGGGAACGTTGGCGGGCCGCCGTGCGTTCACGCCGTTGCGTCGTGGCTGGAATCTGCGTGGAGCATATGGAGCTTCATTGGACGGAGTGCTCTGGATGTTCGAGAAAAGACAACGACATGCGGCATATATACGAAAGTCCGAGCCTGTGCAAGGCCTTGGACATTGGATATTTGTGAAGTGAATTCCACGACCCGCCGACCGCGCTGGAGCGTAGCCCTCCCGATCACAGACCACAGACCACAGACCACAGACCACTATGATAGAGATTGATTTTGAACAATATCCGTTGACGGGATGGTTTCCGGGCCACATGCTGAAGGCCGAAAAGGCCATGCAGGAGGCCTTGAAACTCGTGGATCTGGTCGTGGAGCTGATCGATGCGCGGGCGCCGATGTCGTCTCGGAATCCGGACTTGCGGGAGATTCTGCAGAACCGTCCGTTTCTGACGGTCGCCAACAAGTCGGATCTGGCGGATGCTAAGGCGTCGAAGGCGTGGGTGGAATGGTACGCGAAACGCGGCGAACGGCTGTTCATGCTGGATTCGCGCAAGACGGGAACGCTTCGCGGCCTGCCTGAACTGTGGCGGAAAGTCGTCATGGAGGAGCGTGCGAAACGCGGCGCGACACGACCGTTGGCACGGCCTGTCCGCATCATGATCGCGGGCGTTCCAAACATCGGTAAATCGACGTTGGTCAACCACTTGCTGGAGAAGAACAAAGCGCAGGTCGGTCCGAAGCCTGGCGTGACGCGGCAGAACCAGTGGATTCCGTTG
>JAEEGL012771960.1_pt1 | contig 18386 bp, 14 predicted proteins | sample 9134231 | NCBI WGS metagenome assembly JAEEGL01 (sample SAMN16246548, study PRJNA631951) | gut metagenome | biome: gut microbiome; feature: rumen; material: fiber-attached | host: Bos | place: Iran: Karaj | collected 2018-10 | reverse complement strand
TGACGGCCATAGCAGCCGTATGTCTCACCTCGTGTGTCAGCAGCAAGAAAATCATTTACTTCCAAGGCGCCGACTCCATCTACGCCCAGGCACAGCAGATTCAGCAGAAGTATGAAATGAAGCTGAAGCCAGCTGACCAAGTTCTTATCAAGGTGACCTGCGACAGCCCCGAACTGCTGGAAATCTTCAGTTCCGATGTCATCATGGGTTCTGCCAGTAACCGCAGCGGTAGTATCGGCAGTTATGCTTCGGGTTCGATGACGAATGCTTACGGTTACACCGTGGACAACAACGGAGAACTGACATTGCCTGTCATCGGCAAAGTACAGGTGGAGCACCTCACCTGTGATGAGGCTGCCGTTGTCATCGAGGATGCCATCAAGGCACAGAATATCATCAAGGAACCCGATGTGACCGTACGTCTGATGAACGCCCGCGTGACCGTGCTCGGTGCCGTAAAGGCTCCGAAAGTGGTGACACTCTCCTCGGAGCGCAACACGGTGCTTGACGTACTCTCGCAGTGCGGCGACGTGAGCGACCAAGCCCTTCGCCAGAGTGTGACCCTGTTCCGCGAGGAAGACGGTGTCCGCACCATGTATCACATGGACCTGACACAGGCCGACATCTTCACCAATCCGGCCTTCTACGTACAGCAGAACGACCTCGTCTATGTTCAGCCCAACAAGAGCCAGAACGTGAAGAGTTCCGCATTCTCTACGTTCCTGAGTTCAGCTGCCAGCATCGTTGGATTCATCACCAGCATTACAGCACTCATCATCAGCTTGACCACCAGAAAGTAAATAGAGAATGGAGATTTGAGAATTGAGAATTGAAACAATGAGGGGGCTGTGTGTACACAGCCCCCTCATTGTTGATTTACTTTGAGCTTATTTCTCTACATGTACTCGGCGCTGCTTACCTGTAGCTTCAGCGTAGTTGCCATAGGTGCCGTAATGGCCGTAGCGACCGTAATAGGTGCCGTACTTGTGGTAGCTGGAGTACTTGCCGTAGCCATAGTAGAAACCGTACTTACGCTTCTTCAGGTTCAAGCCGTTGAAGACGATGTTCACCTTCGGCAACTTATTCTCATGCACGGTGCGATTGATGAGGTCAATCTCGGCCTTGGTGGTCACCTCGTTGCGAACAACGAAGAAGGTGACATCGACCAGACGCGACAACTCAAAGGTATCACTGACCAAGCCCACAGGAGGCGTGTCAAGAATGATATAATCGTACTTGGTCTTCAAGTATTCAATGCCCTGATCCAACAGGTCGCGGGTAATCAGCTCACCTGGGTTGGGCGGAATGATGCCTGCAGGCAGGACATCGAGGTTGGGATTGAGAATGCCCTTGGAAATCTGCTCCTCAAGCAGGTCGAAGTCGGCCGTGTTGTTTGCCAGATAGGTGGTAATACCATGCTGACTGGCCGTCAGACCGAACAGGCTCACGAGACGTGGCTTACGGATATCCAAACCGACGATGATGACACGCTTGCCCAACAAGGCCAATGACATGGCCAAGTTGGTGGCCACGAACGTCTTACCCTCGCCAGGCACACACGACGTGCAGCAGATGACTTTCTCATCCGGTCCCAAGAGGAAGCGGAGGTTGGTGCGAAGGCCGCGGAACGACTCTTCCATCATGTCGTTCTTGTTCTCCTTCACCACCACAGCATGCTTGCCATCGATAACCTTCTCGCTCAAAGGAATGTCGGCCACAATGGGAACCTTGGTGAATTTCTCCAAATCGCCACGTCCTTCAACGCGGAAGTGCAACAGCTCGCGCAGATAGAACAATGCCAACGGCAGGAAGAGGCCGATCACGAAAGCAGCCAGCAGGATGAGGCGGCTCTTAGGCGAAACCTGGCCATCCACCTGCGGGACGTCGATGATACGAGCCTTATTGGCCGTAGAAGCCAAGGAGATGTAGTTTTCCTCGCGACGCTCGGCCAGCATGAGATAAAGCTGTGCCTTAATCTGCTGCTGACGACCCATATCGTTCATGGCACGCTCCTGAGTAGGACTGCTGCCCATACGTCCGGCAAAGAGATTGTACTGTTTGTCAACACTCCCCTTCTGAATAGACAAATCCCGATAGATACTACGCAAGTGTGTTACAACAGCATCCCACATAGCCTGAGCCTCCTCTGTCGCCTGCACCACAGCAGGAGAATCCTCGGAGGAAGAACGGACAAGACGATTACGTCTCAAGATTAATGCGTTGTAATCGCTCACCAACTTATTGGATTCAGAGTTCGTGATACCGATATTCGCGGGAATAATCGTAAGGTTGTTAGCGGGGTTCTGCACATAGTCGATGAGGGATTTCACCAAACTCATCTGCGTCTGGATTTCCACTTGTTTTTTCTGGAACTCCGTGGTCTGAGTAACAGCCTGCGAAGCATCGGTGGGCAGGTTCACAAGTTTGTTATGGAGCTTATAACGCTCTACACGCACCTCAGCTTCATCCAATTCGCCCTGAATCACTCGGATACGCTCGTCGATGAACTCCTTGGTCTTCTCTGCCACCTCGTTCTTATCCTCGTTAGCATCATCGTTGTAGGCATTCACCAGTTCCGACAGGTAGTCAAGAGCACGAGCGGGTTGGGTGTCAAGAATAGAAAGAACGGCCACCGTGGTCATCTTCGACGTGGGCTGTACTCCAAGTCGTCCGGCATAGGAACGTCCCACCCTGACAGGAGGAGTGATCACGGCAGTCAGTTTACGCTCGGGCAACTGCTTTCCGAGCGTGCGGGTGAGCATCACCTGGCCATACCGGGTGTTTATCACAGCAGGAAACTCACTGATTCCACGCGTGAATGTCTCCGGCTCTTCAGCTCCGGGAATGAACACTTGGAATGTTGCCTGCACGCTGTCTTCGCTCGCCGTGTTGAACTCCACGACAATCTGCGCAGGCAATTCCTCCAGCTTGCCATCCTCCATATCCACCATGATGGGGCTGTTTTGATAAAGTTCTGATTCACGAAAGCGTCCTTCGATATAGTACGAGACGTAGAGCTTCAGCTTCTTCACCGCACGTGTTGCCACTGCCGTAGAACCGATAATCTCTATTTCATTCTCGAAACCATTAGAGTTACTGATAACGCCTAACTGGTCCAGCGTCATGTCCATCCCCTGCTGTTTGTTGGAATCGTCCTTGATCAGAACCTTCGTGGAGGTCTGAAAAACAGGTGCCTGATAGCGCAGATAAACAAATGCAACTGCTACGCACAGCACAACGGAGGCGACGAGCCAGTACCAGTTCAGCACAATGATAGACCACAATAAGCGGTAGTCGAACCCTGAGGATTCTTCTACATCATGTCTTTCTTCGTCAATGTAATCGGCCATATTATATTCTTTTAATTTAATTTCAAGCGCGCAAAGGTACATATTTATTTCTGAATAACCTCGTCAGAAGCACAAAAACTGCTATTTTCTTGTTTAACCGTTAAAATAACGCTACCTTTGCACCGTTTTTTAACGTTTTATATCAAAAATATATGTCATTCCTCAACAAAATATTTGGCCGGAAAGCCAATCAAGAGAATGTAAAAGTGGGCGGCATGGAAGATTTCATGACCCTCATCCGTGTCTATCTCCAAGCCAGCATGGCCGCACAGGTGGGTATTACCAATCTGGCCGCCCTACCCGACCTGCGGGTATTCAAGCAGACGCTGAAAGTGCCGACCCTCAACAACAAGCTCGGCCTGGGTGAAAAAAAGCGCTGCGCTAAGATGCTTTCTGAGGTCTATGGACTCAGCGACACCTTCGGCTCGGAGATTGACGCCAGCGTAAAGCGCCGCTGCAAACGTCTTCAGGACGTACAGCCCTATATGCTTCAGTTCCAAGGTTTCTCACAGGATCTGATGATGTTGATGGGCAACATCATGCAGTGGAAGTTCCGCCTGCCCTCGTTCCTGCGCAGCGCCCTGCGCAACATGACGGAGAAAGCCGTGCATGACATCATGACCAAGAACGACTGGAAGGACGACAACGTGCGTCGCACAGCGGCCCAGGTGCGCCACTACCAGCAGGCCCTCGGCTTCTCCGAAGCATGGATGACCGAATTTGTGCACACCACCGTCATGTTGGCCAAGAAAGAGAAGCGCGCCGACATCGATGAAGCGACCAAGAAAAAATAACAAAAAACTTGCATAAAACGAAAAGGTTCACTACCTTTGTGGCGTAAAAGTTGCAAAAGCGACCTTAAAACAGGCTTTTTATGACCGCTGACGAAGAGAAAACCATCAAGACACTGGAAACTCGTACGCGGCAACTCATCCTGAAATTCCAACAGCTGAAGGAAGATCATGAGGAGTTGCTCGCCGAACTTGTTGCCAAGGACTCTGAGCTTCAGGAGGTCAAGCAGCGGAACAAACTGCTCGAAGCCAATTATGCAACCCTCAAGATGGCTAAGATGCTGGAAGTCGGCGACACCGATCTGGCCGCCGCCAAGCAGCGTATCAACCATCTGGTGCGAGACGTAGATAAGTGTATCGCCCTGCTGAAGGGCATGGGCCCCGAGGCAATCACGACATAGAAGAAGACAATAAATGGAAATCAGCGATACCTTTCAGATAACCCTCAAATTGGGCGGACAGAACTTCTCCATCACCATCAAGCGCGATGAGGAGCTCCACTATCGCAATGCGGAAAAGCTGATCAATCAGCGCTATAGCTACTATGCCAACCGCTTCGCCGGACAGTCCGTAACCACCTACCTGCTCATGACGGTGCTCGACATAGCCGTGCGCCAACAGAAGCAGGAAGCCGATGGCAATATCCAACCCATTATGGCCACCCTCAACGGCCTGGTGAACGAGCTGAACGCAGCCCTGAAATAGAGACATCTGAACACACGACACTACCGACGCACCATCCTCTCGCCGATGCTCTGAAATAGAGTGGAGGCTGTGGTTGGCGCGTTACCTTTTTATATTATTTAATCATTAGTTACCTTATGACAATCTTAGGATTAATTATCACCATCGCCTCCATTGTCATTGCTATTGCACTGATAATCTACCAGGTGGTCTGGTATCTACATACAAGACCCAAGAAGATGCAGGAATTGCACGAGGAGGCCAAGAAGAACGCCGAGGTCATCAAGCAGAAGAAACTGCTGGAGGTCAAGGAAAAGTTCCTCAACAAGAAAGCAGAACTGGAGAAGGAAGTGCAGCAGCGCAACCAGCAAATCCAGCAAGGCGAGAACCGCCTGAAACAGCGTGAGATCAGTTTGAACCAGCGTCAGGATGAGCTCACACGCCGCAAGGGCGAACAGGAGAACGAACGCAAACGTCTGGAACAACAGCAGGCTCTCCTCGCCAAGAAGGAAGAAGAATTGAGCCAGCGTCTGGAAAGCCTCATTACCCAGGAGCGCACACAATTGGAGAAGATCAGCGGTCTCACCGCTGAAGAGGCAAAAGAACGCCTCGTGGAAACGCTTAAGGACGAAGCAAAGACTGCTGCCGCCAGCTATATCAACGAGATCATGGACGATGCCAAGATGACAGCCAACAAGGAAGCCAAGCGCATCGTTATCCAAACGATTCAGCGCGTGGCCACCGAGGCAGCCGTAGAGAACAGCGTCACCGTGTTCCACATCGACAACGACGACGTGAAAGGTCGTGTCATCGGTCGCGAAGGTCGCAACATCCGCGCCTTGGAGGCTGCCACCGGCACCGAGATTGTGGTTGACGATACGCCCGAAGCTATCGTCATCAGCGGCTTCGACCCCGTACGCCGCGAGATTGCCCGTCTGGCTTTGCACCAGCTGGTTGCCGACGGCCGCATTCACCCGGCTCGCATCGAAGAGGTCGTGGCCAAGGTGAAGAAGCAGGTGGATGAAGAAATCATGGAAGTGGGCAAGCGCACCGCCATTGACCTGGGCGTGCACGGCCTGCACCCAGAGCTCATCCGCATCGTGGGTAAAATGAAATATCGTTCCAGCTACGGCCAGAACCTCTTGCAGCACGCCCGCGAGACCGCCAACCTCTGTGCCGTCATGGCATCAGAACTGGGCCTCAACGCCAAGAAGGCCAAGCGTGCCGGCCTATTACACGATATCGGTAAGGTACCCGACGAGGAGCCCGATCTGCCACACGCCATCTATGGCGCCAAGCTGGCTGAGAAGTACAAGGAAAAGCCCGACATCTGCAATGCCATTGGCGCCCACCACGAGGAGATGGAGATGACCTCTCTCATCGCTCCCATCGTGCAGGTCTGTGATGCCATCAGCGGTGCCCGTCCCGGTGCTCGCCGCGAGATTGCCGAGGCTTACATCAAGCGCCTGAAGGATCTGGAGAACATCGCCATGAGCTATCCGGGTGTCACCAAGACCTACGCCATTCAGGCCGGCCGCGAGTTGCGCGTCATCGTCGGAGCCGACAAGATTGACGACAAGCAGATAGAAACGCTCAGCACGGATATCGCCACGAAGATCCAGAACGAAATGACTTATCCTGGTCAGGTGAAAATTACTGTGATCCGCGAAACCCGCGCCGTAAGTTACGCGAAGTAATTTAAAATTATAAAAAAGGAAAAGAAGAATCCCGCCGATTGGTGGGATTCTTCTTTTTGCTTTTACTCTTCCGAGAGCAATCGCATAAGAGCTTCCTTGCGGTGGACGATACTGAAAGCAATGACGAAGAACAGCATGTAAAGCGTCACGTCGATGAAGAAAATGATGGTTAGGGGCACCTGCATCTCATCCAGCGCCAGGTTGCCGAGTATGAAAGCCACAATCATACCGAGAATCACCCACAGCGACTGATGCATCGTCAGCCCACAACGCATCAGAACATGATGCACATGGCGCTGATCAGCATGGAACATCGGCTCACCCGATAGCACACGTGTCAACGCCACGCGAATCAAGTCGAAAACCGGCACGATGAACAGGGAATACGGTATCAGAATAGGACATATTTCTGTGTAGATATCTTTTTCCGTTAGCATCATGTACTTGATAGCCAAATACGACAACACATACCCAAGGATGAGACTGCCTGCATCGCCCATGAAAATCTTCAAACGCCCTACCTTACCAAAGACATTGAACCCAAAGAACGTAAGCACGGAGCCCAGCAAGGCTGCCGAGAGAATCATGAACACAATGACGCGCAAATCCATGAACAAATAGACCAGCACAGCAAGACAGATAATGGAAAAACCGGAAGCAAGGCCATCAATGCCATCTATCAGATTCACCGCGTTCACAATCGTCATAATCACCAACACCGTCAGCGGGTACGACAGCCACAGCGGCAACTCATAGAGGCCGAAAAAGCCATAAAGATTGTCCAATAGCAAGTTGCACACCGGCAACATGGCCGAGCCAATCGCCAGAATCACGAATTTCAAGTTTGCTGACAAATCCAACAGGTCATCCAAAATGCCCATGAGATAGACAATTGAAGCACCAAACACCATCAACACCGAGGTAATCTGGAACTCCGGCGGCACTGTCGTGCGAGAATAGAACGTCAACAACGTTACGAGCGCGCCCATCGCCATGGCGGGCAGAAAGGCCAAACCACCCAGACGCGGCACGGCAGCATGATGCACCTTGCGTTGGTTGGGCTGATCATAATAGCCGTACCTCCGGCAGAATGCAATAATCAGCGGGATGACTATCGCCGTGATAGCCGCCCCCGTAATGAATGCTATGAGAATGTACAACTGGAATCCAGCCATATATAGATGTCTAGCATCTATATAACGGATAAGGAATCATATTTATTATAAATAGGCCCTATTAATCATGAACTTTTTCTTCAGTTTGGCTTTTCCGGCATGTTTTCGTAGCCGCTGAGCTTCTCTTGCCACGAATAATATGCTTTCACCATCTGGTATCCACGTTCAGCAATACTGTTGCGCAGTTCTTTGTCTGAGAGGAGTTTCAGGCAGGCTTCGGCAATAGCCTCATCGCCGTCGCAAATGCGACAATTCACGCCATCCTCCAGCTCGGGTATGGCATGAGAGATGAGGGAAGTCATCACCACCGGCAAACCGCAGCCCATGGCCACAAGCACCTTGTTCTGTATGCCTGCTGCCACGCGAACGGGAGCCACCATCACACCCGCATCCTGAATGAACGCCTCTAAGTCATCAACAAAACCCGTGATGACAATATCCTCTGAGGCCAAATCCTGTATGTTGGACGGTGGCAGGGAGCCCACAATATAGAATTTGACATTGGGGCGCACTTTCTTGATAAGCGGGAACACCTCCTTTGCGAAATAGATAGCAGCATCCTGGTTCTGCATAGAACGCATATTTCCCATGAAACAGATCTTATCGCTATCGTAAGTATGATGAATGTTCTCCATATAACCCACCCCATTGCTGTGCAGGGTAAGCGAATTGGTGTTGCCCTTCACCTTCGACTTCAGATAGTCAATGTCAGCCTGTGACACGAGCACCACCTTACGGAAATGTTGGATTACATAGCTCTCATACCTAGCAATCAGCCTTTGCTCCAACATATAAACATATTTCAACAAGCCCACGCCCTCTGCCTTGGAGGAAAGAAGATATGTCTTCGAGAGTGCATCCGTCATCTCGATGATGGACTGGTTCTCCAACCGCAACTCGCAAAGGTAAGGAACAAGCCTCAGCAAATGAGAGATATAGAGATCAGGCCTTTCCTGAGCAATGACATCCTTTAACAACCTTCTATATGCTCGGGAGTAGTAGTATCCACACTGTATGGGACGGCCGCAAATGAAATGCAAGCCACCCATGATGAGCGAAACAATCTTATTTCGCTTCACAAAATACACCTGATCATAGAGCTCTCGTGCCTGAAGGACAGGAGGGGCAGCATCATCTGACAGGGACACCAACACGAGTATGTGTCCTTTGCTCTTGAGATATCTCGCAATCTCATTGATGCGCAGGGCATCTCCACCAAATTGTGGATAAGGAAATCGTGGTGTGAGTATGCAGATTTTCATTTTTGACTCTTTGCCGATTTAGCGACTTTATTTGGGGAGGACCTACTGTCTATTATCTATTTATAGATAACGTTTATTGTTGAAAAATATTGTTAGGAATTAAAACAATTGTTCATATCCTTCTTTTAGGTTATTGCCTATTAGAGGCAATATTACATTAGGGTCAGTCTAGTATCTTGTACGTGCGGAATACGGTACTATTTTATGTGCATAAGTCGATTAACAACAATGAGAATAGGAACGAGCACAACATGTGCGAAAAAATAGATAAGGGCAACAGGGAGCCCGAACTGCAACGATGGCATAGCTACCAATATGAGCATGTTGGACAAATAAATTTCTAAGGAATATTTCCCGAACAACGAAAACAGAGAAAAGAGAGCTCCCTGACGCTTAATGATTGGAACGAACAGGAGCGAGAGGAAAAATAAAATGGCAGGCGCTGCCATATAGACCAGCTCAAACTTTTGAACAATATTCAAGATAAAAAAAAGAGTCATAAAAACAAGCATCACCATAAACAGAAGCATTCCTCGATAATAGGTTTTCACTTCGTTCTGCTGATAACAAGCTATACCAAAAAGAAAGATAGGTATACGCGACGTGGCACATTGATACAGCCATCCATCACGATAGAAAAACAGGAAAACAAAAAGTGCGCCGAAAAAAGGCAACAACACATAAATGCGACATTTGCTGACTAGCCTATATAACAAAGGAAAAAGTAAGTAGAGGTAGAGGATGAAACTCATATACCACTCGGAGAGTATCCCCCCCACATTCCAAAAACTAAGTGTTGTTAGATTGCATAGGACATCGAATGTCGAAAAGGAATGATGCAGTCCCCAATACTGCAAGGCATAGAAAAGTAAGGTAAAGACAACAAGTAAAGGGTAAACGCGCTTGAACCGCCTAATGTAGAACTGTTTCAAATTGTTGTTTTCCAACGATCTGCACAAACCATAGCCGCTAAAGAACAAGAAAATATCCACCCCGACGAACCCAGGATAAAAGACTTTCCAATAGGACGTATCTTCATCTACGCCTATAAGGTGAGACAGAATTACGCCCACGATAGCTAAGCCTGAGAAAAACAGCTTATTGTCAACAATGGTTTTATATAGAAAATGTGTGCTCATGCAGGTGCCCCCAAAGATACTATTAAAAAAATTTAAAAAGACAACACAAAATTGTCAGAAATAAATTACAATCGCGCCCATCATGTACTTATTGTGAGGATTCAATCAACAGGATACGTGGATTATTTGCGAAATTGACGAAATCAGATTCTGCAGGATGCCCTTTATAGATGCCATAACATTCGTTGTCATCATGAGTGGCATTACGCCATGTGACAAGGAAACAAATGGGATATCCTTCCAGAGCAGGCAGCAGTGCCCGCGTCCACCACTCAGTGTCGGTGTTTTGTTTAGCTCCAGTCTCTGTGAAAGCAAGTATTTTCTTCCGCTTAGCTGCTAAGGGGGCAATCACGTCAAATGCAGAACGCACATGAGCGATAAACGACTGGCGGGAAGACACAGACGCAGTAGCCCTGATAGAATATCGTTCAAAGCCCCAGACAGAGATGAGTTTGTCACCAGGATAACGCATGAGGTAATCCTCTTGTTTCGTAACCACACCGCTCACCGAGTAGGCATAGATGACGTTTTTCACTCCACGTCGCTTCATGTGCTTCACGGTCATTTTCCAAAGATGCTTGTATTCTTCTGGCGAGCAACAGCTGCTGCCCCACCAAAACCAGTTACCATTGCCCTCATGCCATGGGCGAAAGATGACAGGAATGGGTTGACCGTTCTCATCTTTAAGAGAAAGGAAGAAGTCTGCAACATAGTCTAACCATCCGATAAATTTCTCATGACAGTCACCACCGGGTAGAACACGCCGAACAACTATGGAATCGGAAGTGTCCCACGCGTTACCGCCTGTAGCCACATTGCCAGCATGCCAACTGACGGTGGAGAACCCGCCCCTTGCATGCTGCCTAATAATCTCCTTCCTCGAATATGCTACACGTCGGCTAGCATTTGATCCTTTCTCAATACTGGAAAGGTCGAACGACATCATTGCCGGATACTTGCCCACCAAGTCCTTTGTATCACTCCTTCCTGTTGTATCGTTGCTCCAAGTATAGCCATAGATTGTGTCATCGTGATGTCCGAACATGATGCCTCTCAGAGCGCTTGAAGCGAGCTGATGCTCAAATTCCTTCTTTAAGGATTTTGGAGAAGAGGGCACAGCCGTAAACAAGAGGAGAAGAAATAGGCTAAGGTGCTTCATGAACAAAAGATTTTTTCGAAACGTTTGACAGAGGCATCTTCTGAATATTGCTGTTCGTAAATACAACGCGAGTAACTATTGAATCGGGGAATTGCGTTCTTCGTTAACTGTTGTATGCTGTGAATAAACTCCTCGGCAGTATTGCATCTGGCCCCTACTCTGTCGGTGTCAATGTCATATCCTTCAAAAGCTTCATCTGTGCCTAGGATGTTTCTTCCGAACATCAGAGCCTCACAAGTCTTAACCTTCATACCGCTACCACTGAAGATCGGCAGAATCATAAAGTCAGCAGATAAATAATAAGGTTTCAGGTCAGGGGCATCGCTGACGATAGGAATGTCACGGAAACAAGCATCGTAGTCTTTGAGTTTCGCCATCCCCTTGCCTACGATAAGTAGTTCTATATCCACGTGCGGCAGAACATTTTTCACAAACCATGTAATTCCCTCATTGTTCGCAGTGAAATAGCTTCCCAAGAACAAGCAGACCGGTCGTTTGTCGATGCGTTCTTCCTTATTAAAAGTGATATCATTGCATCTGTCTGACATGGCTATAGGCAAGAAGACATCTGCCCTACGGCCGTAAAGGCGGAACAGTATGTCACTGTCTCGAGTATTGAGCGTCAGCACCTTGTCGGCATACTTGCAACAATAACCGTCGTTCTTCTCTGCGCATCCGATGACTATACTCCTCCCTGGCAAGCGTTTGGAAAGCAAGTTGTCATAGTAGATACTTTCGATGTTATGGAAATGGGCAATCACGGTGCCACCATAGCCCGATTCTTTCAAAGCTTTCGCCAGAATGCCGAATATGCTTGTACTGATGAAAACGTAGTCATATACTTTTGCGGTTGCCACGATACTCTTCACCGTCCACGGCAACAACCCGTTGAAATAGCCGAAGGGGAAACAAAGCGCAGAGGCGGAGAGATTCCATAGGCTTCGTTTACGGCTCTCATCATGGATGTATATCACCGTGACATTATCTTTGCCCAGCACCCTACGGGCCATGGTAATGTTACGTTCATTGGCGATCCCTCCTCCCTCGAGAATGGTGTTATATTTCTTAAACACAACAAATAGTGCACGCTTCATCGTCATCGTCTTTTAACTTTGGTTCATAGCTTCCCTTATAGCATCCAAGAATCCGTGACCAAACTCCTGATCTGGCTCCATATAGTTCCCTTCACCCCATTCATTCCACGACTTCAGAATGATAACCTGATGTTCTGGAGCTTTCGATTTCACCAAATCCAGCGCCTCAGCCAGATGCTTCTTAAAAGCTTTGGGGGTTGCTCCCACATAGATGCCGTCCCATGATGTGGCACGCGGACTCCGATCCCAGTTGGGCATTACAGTTGGGAATACATTTTCCCATCTGTCTTCAGGGGCAAAGAAACCTTTCACTGTCTTCGCATAGTCATAGAACGAGTTGAACGACATCCCCATTTTCCTAAGAGCCGTCTTAAACAGATCTTTATACTTACCACCTGTCAACATCTCCCCTCTTCGTCTGCCAAATGAATTGACAGCATCAAATCCCATATCGAGAACAGACTGGAAAATCTCTTGGCTATTCTGCAAATTGGGCATTGTTCGTATACGGCTACCGTCTGCATTTATTTTGAAAGTCAATGTAGAGTCGCACATCGACACCAGATAAAGGCCCTTTAATCCGTTTTCCTCGGCTAATCGACGCCAAGTTGAAATCCATTCACGGACTCTCGTGTGCGACCAAGGATCATAAAGGAAGAAAACAGGTTTTCCGTCCACGGTGATGTATCTGGGATCCTTGAAAGCAGGTAGCAACGACATGAAATGGTTCACATCGTCCTCTTCACCGGGATAAACCTGCTCCATCAACATGGAGTTCGCCTGCATATGTGATTTTCTGTTCCAAGTCTTGTTGCTCCACGAATGATTCGCCCAACATAAGCAGAATGGGAAGTCCGGCTTACCGCTCTCCACAACTTCCTTGAACGGCCGCTCCAACAATTCCTTTCCCCCGAACCAGTAATGATAGTAGCAGAAACCTTCGATGCCTGCATCATGAGCCAGCAGAGCCTGCGCCTCGCGTGTCTCTGGCAGTCGGAGATCATAGAACCCCAAATCAGCAGGTATCTTGGGTTGAACATGTCCTTTGTAAAGTGGTTTGGCTTTCACGACATTCGTCCACTCCGTGAAACCAGGTCCCCACCACCGATCATTCTCGGGTATCGGATGGAACTGTGGCAAGTATAATGCTATGACTCTTGCTCTCGTTGATTTCTCCATATTCTATTTCTTTTTATGCTGCAAAGATAATGCTTTCCGTTGGAGTGACAAAAGAATATCTGTTTTATTGAATATCAATAAAAATTGTCTTCTGCTCAAAACATTTCATTAAGATATTTGCGAATCTGATAGGGGCGTTGGCTATATTCGGGCATTACCTTACGAAGATGATTCCGTATTACACCAAGATTCCCCATAAGATATTGGAAAGAGCACAATAGGTCACCCTCGGCAAACTTCTTGCTATTCACCACCAATCGTTCATCAAGTCCCAGATCCTTAGCGATGCCTCGCGACTTGACAGAATAGCCCAGCGCAATGGTTGGGACACACATCGAATAAGCCGAGATGACAGCATGGGTTCTCGCTCCAATAAACGCCTGACACTTAGAAATAGCATAGCGTATCTGACAATAGTTCATTCTGTCTATATCCAAAATGTCAAATCTGTCTGATTTCCCAAAATAATCGTAGATGAGACGAGCCATTTGACGATCATCCTGATTCACACTCCCATCGTTCCATGTGACATGGGGCAATAGAAGAATATGCAGGTTCGTAGTTTGAAGGATATGCTCAATTAATCGAAGTACAACACGTCCAAAAGGGGTATCCAGCCTCATTCCTCCCATAACATAATTGCTTATATTCAAGCCAACGACGTTATCTCCCGAAAGGCATTCCGGCAACTCACATTCCTCTGCAGGAAGGATGAACGCAGGGTCGGGCAATAGACAAAGATTTTTCAGTCCCAGAGACTGGAAATATTCGTATGTCAGCGACTCCCGTGTATAAATAAGTGAGTATTTGAAGAGAGTCTGCAGTTTCTCCGGGGTTTGATTCTCCGGCCCCATTGAGCATCCCCATAATACGGTCTTCACTCCATGTTCACATAGCCAAATACTGCTATAGACCACCTCATTATTGTCATAACATAACATATCACCGCCTGTGGAAATGACAAGGTCTTTGGAAGTTATCATCTGCAAAAACCTTCGGTAAGGATATAATATCCGCCACTTCATCGTTTGTGGTGTATGCATCAGTTTATTGATGGCACCGAGCATACGATCAACAATATAAGATGAATATTTGGCAGGAATAAGCGTCAAATATACGGATAGCCCCAAACGCGTATCCAAGTCCATATCACGGGTATAACCAAAAATATGATCTGCCGACTCGTTTAGCAGAATAGCAGAGCTTCGTGCGATAGCCTCACATCCACGGTTACCACCATCAAGATGTATCGGGAAGTAATAATTCATGAATTAATGGGATCTATGGTTTTAGATAATGTTTCTTTGTCTGCACCCCAGACAATTTTCACTTTGGAACAAAGATATAACAACCCACCAGCCATGTAGATGAATGCCGTTAAAATAGAATAATATCTATAATAGAAAATGCCAAATGTCGGTACAGCACCGAGGATGAAAATCATAAAGACTTCTGCAATATCAAACTCGGTGCGATTGTATTGTTTGATAAGCAAGCAACATAGTATGAAGAAGGCCACAGAGAGAAATATACAACCCACAAGTCCGACATCTAAAAACCACGACCCTATATGCGAGACAAAGACGCCAATGAAAAAGCCCTCCTTGGCTGAACGTTCATCCTTAGTATCTATATATTGACTATTAAAGAATATATAAGATATCAATGGGATTTCACGTTCCACGTAAAAGAGATCTGGATTATGATTCTCATATACATAACAGAAATTAACATATGATTGTCCTGCATACTCTATCATGCTACCATGTGTTCCTTCCTCAGTATCCTCGAAACGAGAGGCAGAAACAGCAAGTATATAAATCACAGACAGAGAAACTATAGGCACACTTATATAAAAAAGAAAACTACGTATTTTCTTTGTAATGAACTTTTGAAAGAGAACTATACTGAAAAGGAACATCAAGCCATAGTGGATAATCTCTGTACGATCAGCAGACAATACGCCCCGCAATATCGGGCTAACAGAGACCAACAATAGAGGTATACATAACCATAGGCTCTTTTTCTCGACACAAGCATAATAAAAAAATAGCGGAATACCTAAAAGCGTCATGAAACACGTCAAGTACAGAAGTTGGATGGGTAGCGGCATGGTCAGCATTTTAACATCTGCTGGAGAAATATCACCTCCGTATGCCGCATCCTTCAGATACTTGAAATCACCGTTCAGCAAATCCATGATGGAATCGCTAATAAGGTATAATACAACTATCCCTTGCAATGTGATAAATAACGCAAAGGACAAAATAATATAACGATGGAGATTGCTGATTGTTTTCAGTTTTTCTACACGTACAAAGGAGAATGGTATAATCGTAAGAGTAATCAACGCACAATACAAAAATGTCGGCACTACTCCAAAATTGGGTTCCCATCCATTAACCAGCACACCGCCTTCTCCCTTCATAAAGTCACCCAATACCATGATGACACCGCAAAAAGACGTAATTGTAAATAGCGTCGAGATATAGACGGCCAAATCAAAGGTCTTGTTCTTTTGCCAAAAGTAGTAGGTGAGACCCGCAAAATATAGGAAAGGAAGTAGGTACATGACTTCTACAAATAATTAGTGGTAAATGTTGGTAGTCATCACTGGCCGACGTGTGGACAAGGCGACTTTCATCTCGTCCATCATCAAGCCTACACCAATAATCACCACCATCACCTCATTCTTTGGGATGTTGAACTGTTTCTGCATGTTAAGCAGTTTGTCACTCATGAATCCACACGAAAGGGGTATTGCGCCAAGCCCCACATAATGAAGGGCATTGATCAAATTCTGAGCATACAGTCCGCCATCAATATAACATTGGAAAGGTTCATGCCCAAGGAACCCCTTCATGTCCGCTGTGACTACAATGCAACAATGAATATCATCGGAGAATCCATTACAACCGCCTTGCATTTGCAGCAATTCGTGGGAATCATTGCCGAAGAATATATGTGTGTGCCACGCCTGACGGTTGCAGGCCGATGGCGTACGAGAAGCTAATCTCAAAGCTTCTTCCAATACATCTTTTGAGGGTGGTTCTTCCTTGAAATAACGGATGGAATGACGGCTGTATAACAAAGATTCATAGTCACCACGTGCTTTTTCTCTCAACATATCAGCCTTCATCATCTCAATACCAGCTGGTGCTTCAAGATTCCCTGGCAACACACCTACTTCATTACATAGTTGCTGAAAGGCTTTCTCTATCTCTGGGATACGCACTCCGTCATTATTCTGATAGGCTATATATTCTTTTATCGTCGATAAGGGATACGTGAGAAAGCTTGAGTCCACAGAACCATACAAACGGTGATAGCGCCCAAGACGATCTATAAGCGCACTCACCTTGGCCTGACCAAAACCTTTTCGGGTATTGCGCATCGACATTCCCTTCTCTATAATATGATTCTCACGCAGTAGTGTGTATTGCATCTTATGTCGGTCACGATCCGTACCGATACTAGCATTATAGCAGCAAAGACGTCGCCAATATGAAAGAACCTCCAACAAAAACTGAAGGGGCAAAGGTAAGCGTTCTTTTATTCTACTTATGATTCTTGTACATTTCATCGAAGTAAAGTCTTAATATGTATGAGATCTTTCCAGCCAATAGCAAGGGCAGCCAACTGCTTTCGGAAAATAGGACGATAAACAGGTATGAGAGCATCGGACAGTGTACCTGAAACAAAGATCGTAATGAGAGCAGCATAAGCAGCGCCATGAATTCCATAGCTCGGAATCAACAACAAGTTTAATACCACACACATGACGCAACCGATAACATTACGTATGGGAGCATACTGCTGAATACCCTCAATGATCATCATCTGCCCAGAAGTTTGCGACAACGCATCGCCAATAACCCTAAAGGACAATACTGCCAACACAGAAGCCGCACCCATATACATGGAGCCAAAAGTGAGATAGACAATGGGAAAAGACAGCAGACTTGTGAGAATCGCCAGAACTATACAGACAGCCACTGTTACATTCATGAAGACCCGCGAGTGCATCTCGTATTTTGCAAAATCCTGTTCACGCACTTCTACTAACATAGGACTGATGGTCTGCGAGATAATGGTAGGCACAAAGAGAAGCAACTCCACAAAACGTACTGCAACGGAATATACACCGAGATGACTCTGATCAATCAAGTTACCTATCATAAGCTGATCTATGCGGTTATAGACTATGATAGCAGCCCCGGAAAGTAATAGAGGAAACGACTGTCTGACAAAAAAGATAGCTAATTGACAATCGAAACGCCACTTACGTATCGAATCGATTTTCCTTGTATAAGAAAGTGTGTATCCCGTGGCCAACAACAATGAATCCACAACCAAAGAGGCAATGAACCAAATCAGCGGCATTTGCAGCAACACAAGTATCACTTTGATACCGACCCCCACTAAGGTACGCGTAATTTCAGTCTTTACCACATACTCATTCCACACAATAGACGTAAAATGATTGCGCTGCACCCATGTGGTATTCAGAAGGACAGAACATGAATAAATGAGAATATATGTACGTATGCGCCCATCGTCTTCTAACAAAAAGACTGTGCAGACAATAGCCAAAAGGGTAAGCAAAGCAAACACGACCTTCAAGACAAACACAGTACCTATAATGCGGTCTCGCTGTTCTGGAGCCTTAGATTCTTCACGCACTTGGATCAAGTCTAGGCCGAAGTCTGCAAACACCTGAAAAATAGCTACGAAGCTTACGACATAATTCATGATGCCATACTGCTCCTGACCAAGATAACGCGCAACAATAATAGCGACGACAAGTACGCTCAACAAACTGACAATCTTGCCACCGACAGCCCATACAATATTTT
>JAEEGL011533334.1_pt1 | contig 18386 bp, 15 predicted proteins | sample 9134231 | NCBI WGS metagenome assembly JAEEGL01 (sample SAMN16246548, study PRJNA631951) | gut metagenome | biome: gut microbiome; feature: rumen; material: fiber-attached | host: Bos | place: Iran: Karaj | collected 2018-10 | reverse complement strand
GCACCGCGCGTCACTCCTGCGGCTCGCTGAAGAACCGCCCGGAGATCGTCTCGGTGTGAATCACATTGACGAAGGCGCCGGGGTCGATCTCCTTGACGATCGCAACCGCCTGGGAAGTCTGTGCCGCGGACACCACCGTATAGATCACTTTCTTCTCCGTATGCTCGTGAGCGCCCTCGCCCTACAGGATCGTTGCCCCGTGATGGAAGGTCCGGTAGATGGCATCTGCCACCTCCTGCGGCTTGTCCGTCACCACCAGGAGCGTGCCCTGCTGGAATTTCCGGTAGAGGAGGTGGAGCACCTGCGTCGACACATACTGGAAGATAATCGAGTACAGGGCCTTGTCCAGACCGAACATCAGGCCCGCGAGGATCAGGATCACCGCGTTGATGGCCAGGATGATGTTAAATGAGTCGATCCCCCGCTGCTGCGACAGATAGATCGCCAGGATGTCCGTGCCGCCGGTGTTCGCATTCATCCGCAGGCAGATGCTGATGACAAATCCGTTGATCATGCCGCCGAAGACCGCGATGAGCACCGGGTCCTGCGTGATCGCGATGCTCGGCATCAGGTCCGTGAAGACCGAGGTCAGCACGATCATCACCATCGAAAGCAAGGTAAACTTCTTGCCCACGTATCGGAAGCCGATGTAGATCGGCAGGGCATTCAGCAGAAGGTTGATCGGCGCGTAAGGGATCTGCATGTTCAGATACCGCTCCGCCGCGCGCTGAATCAGCACTGACAGGCCGGTCGCGCCGCCGGGATAGAGCCCGCCGGCCCGCACAAATGTCTTGATGTTGAGTGCCATGAGCGCGGCCATGGCGACCAGCACCATGATCTGCACCCCGTCTTTGTTCAGATTAAACTTCATCATATTTCCAACTGCGCCGAAAGGCGCAGGAAAGGAGTTGCCCATGCAGGCATGAACAACTCCTTCTCTTGTTCATTTCAACCGGTCCGGCTGCCGCTTATGCGGTCAGCTTCTCCACCATCGCGTTCACGGCGTCCGCCATCTCCTGGCCCTTGACGTCCGCTTCCTCTAAGGACTTGCCGGCCACGCCGTAGTAGAACTTGATCTTCGGCTCGGTGCCGGAAGGTCTCACGCACAGCCATGCGCCGCCCTCGAGATCATAGTAGAGCACATTGGAGTTCGGCAGGCCGGTCGGCTTGACTTCGCCGGTCACCAGATCCTTGATCGTGTCTTCCTTGTAGTCTCTCGCGGAGAGCACCTTGTAGCCCGCGATCTCTGCCGGAGGATTCTCACGAAGCTTCGCGAGGATGCTCTGGATCTTGCCGAGGCCCTCGATGCCGGGCAGGGAGATCGATACGACGTCATCCTTCCAGTAGCCCATGCGCTCGTACATGTCGATCATCGCATCCCAGAGCGTCATGTCCTTGGTCTTATAGTAGGCAGCCGCCTCGCAGAGAGCCATCGTCGCGACGATCGCGTCCTTGTCTCTCGCGTGGGTGCCGATCAGGCAGCCGTAGGACTCCTCGAAGCCGAAGAGGTAGGTGCCCTTGCCGGTGGTCTCCATGCGGAGGATCTGCTGGCCGATGTACTTGAAGCCGGTCAGAACCTCGATGAGCTTCACGTTGTAATACTTCGCGATGTTGTCCGCCATGTTGGTGGTGACGATGGTCTTGATGAACTCGCCGTCCTCAGGCAGCTTGCCGTCGCGGGCCTTTCTCTGAGCCAGCTCGTAGTCAGCCAGCAGGCAGCCGGACATGTTGCCGGTCAGGGAGTGATACTCGCCCTGCTTGTCCTTCACGTAGCAGCCGAGACGGTCTGCGTCGGGGTCGGTCGCCAGCACGAGGTCCGCGTCCACCTTCTTGCCCAGGGCAAGGCCGAGCGCAAATGCTTCCTTCGCTTCCGGGTTCGGGTAGGAGACGGTCGGGAACTCGCCGTCCGGCAGCTCCTGCTCCGGTACCACGTAGACGTTCGGGAAGCCGATCTCCTTCAGCACGCGTCTCGCCGGGACATTGCCGGTGCCGTGCAGCGGGGAGTAGACGATGGTCAGGTTCTTGCCTTCCTTCTCGATCGCATCCCAGTGGATGATCTGGCTCTTCAGCTCAGCGATGTAAGGATCATCGATGTCCTGAGCGATGACGCGGTAGAGACCGGCGATCTCCGCCTCGTCTCTCTTCATCGTCTTGACCTCGTTGTAGTCGGTCACTGCCTTGACTTCCGCCATGATGCCGACGTCGTGAGGAGGGGTGATCTGTGCGCCGTCCTCCCAGTACACCTTGTAGCCGTTATACTCCGGCGGGTTGTGGCTGGCGGTGATGTTGATACCGGCGATGCAGCCGAGCTTTCTCACTGCGTAGGAAAGCTCCGGGGTCGGACGCAGGGTCTCGAAACGGTAAGCCTTGATGCCGTTGGCAGCCAGGCACAGAGCCGCTTCCTCGGAGAACTCCGGCGACATGCGTCTGCAGTCGTAAGCGATGGCAACGCCGCGCTCCGCGCCGCCGACCTTGTTGATGTAATTTGCCAGACCCTGAGTGGTCTTGCGGACGGTATAGACATTCATACGGTTGGTGCCTGCGCCGATCACGCCGCGAAGGCCTGCCGTACCGAACTCGAGCTCACGGTAGAACCGATCCTCGATCTCTTTCTCATTTCCTTCCAGAGCCTTTAACTCTGCCTTCGTCGCCTCATCAAAATAAGGGTTTGCAAGCCAAGACTCGTACATTTCTCTGTAGCCCATGCCAGATATCCTCCAAAGATTATTCCGGTGTCTCCGGTTCCAATAGTAGTTATATTATAACATATTTTTTAGGTTTCGAAAGAAGGAGCGGTCATTTTCTTGAAAATAATCCGCTCCTCTTAAGGGTTCTTTTCTGTTTTTTGTGCGGGAAGCCCGTGACGGAAGAGCCTCCGGGCTTATCCTTGTATCTTTTCCTCCCGCGCCATGGCTAGCAGCTGCTCTCGCCGGTTCTCTGCGGGGTCATCCATCACGGCGTCCAGCAGCCGGTTCAGGGTCTGCCCGAGCTCTCTCCCGGGGGCAAATCCCGCGGCGATCAGGTCCGCGCCGGAGACCGCGAGGTCCTTGAGCTCATAGCAGTCGCCCGCGGCCAGCACCTGCCGGCAGGCCTCTTCTCCGAGGGAAATGTTGCGGAGCCGGTCTGCGTCGTCACGCCCCGCGGCCGCGGCCCTCTGGTACGTGAAGAGAATGCGCACGTTCTCCGGGCCTAGCCGGTGCAGGAGGCGCCGCATCTCCGGCAGCTGCCCCGTGTAGGCGATGGCTTCGTTGTCCGCGAGCATCTTCGTCATCTGTACGGTCTCGTTGTCGAACTTCAACCGCCGGCACACCTCGCAGGCCACTCCGGCCCCCGCGAAGACCAGCGCGTAGTGAAGCGCGCACATCTCGCGCTCCAAAAGCGCTTCCTCGCGAAGCGCTCGGATCGCCCGGTAAGCCTCAGGCAGGCTCGCGCGCACCCGGTCCGCCTCCGGCAGGATCACCGCAGTCATCCCGGTGTCGATCGCGGTCTCCAGAAGTTCCGGCTGCGGGGAGAGCAGAAGCTTCGTGAACTCCTCCCGGATCCGCTCCTGCGAGATCTTCGCGAGCGTCGGCGCCAGCGCGCGGATCCCCTCCAGTGTCCCCTCCTCGATCGCAAATCCCAGCTGCCCGGCGAAGCGCACCGCCCGCAGCATCCGAAGCGCGTCCTCGGAGAAGCGCTCCCTCGCGTCGCCGACCGCGCGGATCACCCGGTCCGCCAGGTCCTGCTGCCCGCCGAAGAGGTCCACAAGCCCGCGCTCCGGGTTATAGGCCATCGCGTTGATCGTGAAATCCCGGCGCTTTAAGTCCTCCTCGAGGCTGCGGGTAAATGTCACCTGGTCCGGGTGGCGCCCGTCGTGATACTCGCCATCAATCCGGTAGGTCGTGACCTCGTAGGCTTCCTTGCCGAACATCACCGTCACCGTGCCGTGCTTGATGCCGGTGTCGATTGTGCGCCGGAAGAGCGCCTGCACCTGCTCCGGGAGAGCCGAGGTCGTGATGTCCCAGTCCTGCGGCTCCCGTCCGAGAAGCGCATCACGAACACAGCCGCCCACGATATAGGCTTCGTGGCCGGCCTCTTCCAGTGAACGCAGGATGAGCTCTGCATTGGCAGGAATGAGCATGGTTTCGGACCTCCTTTCTTACAGGCATATGGTCATATAGGGCGGGATACAGACTATATCGTCCCTGATGACCAGGTTTTTGGGATGAATGACATAACTGCCGCCGATTCGGTCTTTATACTTCTCTGCGAATCTGGCCAGCGACAGGGTCGAATATTTCTTCCCGGATTTCACTTCAATCGGATATATTTTATACCTTAATTTGCTGTTGTTCGAGATGAGAAAATCGATTTCTATATCATTTCTGTGCTTTTCTCCGGAATAATGTGTGTAGAAATACAGTTTATGCCCGTTTGCCGTAAGCATTTGCGCAATCACATTCTCATACAGCATCCCTTCGTTGAGAGCCAGGTTATGATTCAGTATCTGACTGTAGACTTCCTCTTTCAGCAATTCGTTCTCATCAAATGTATGGCTCACCAGAAGGCCGGTGTCGCCCATATAGCATTTGACATAGCTTCTGTCTTCGTTCAGTGACAGGCCAACGTTCGGGTCATTTGTCAAAAAGCACTCATTGCAGATCATAGAATCATCCAGCCAGAAGAACGCTTCGCTGAACTGATCATAATAACTGCCTTCCGCGATCTCTTTGAAAACAACCCTTTTCTCATGCTTTGACAGAAGCCCCGGGATCTGGTCAAAGACGCCCAGGACTTTTGTTCTGTACCCGGCTTTGATCTTCATAATATCATTCCGGTACAGCTTCAGGATGTCTCTCTTCTCCTTGTCCACCGGCTCAAAGTTCTTGGCATTCTCAAGAAATAAAACAACCGGCTTCGGCATGCCCCCCACCAGGATATACTGTCTGAACAGCAGCATCGCCTTGTTATGAAGTGTTCGTTCCAAAGGCTCCTTTTTCGCAAAGCATTCCCTGATATAATCCATGAGCAAGTCCTCTCCCATGGCCCAGGCAAACTCTTCGAAATCAAGGGGAAACATCTTCACGCTTCGTTCTTCAGACGGAAGGACAATATCTTTCACATTGTCTCTGATGGAAATGAGCGATCCCGTCTCAATATAATCATATCTGCCATCTGCGACCAGATACTTGATCGCCTCTCTGGCGCGCGGGAATCTCTGAACCTCATCAAACACAATCAGCGTGTCGCGCTCCACCAGTTTTTTGCCGAAATACGTGCTCAGAAGCATAAAAAAGGTATCCAGATCATTCAGATACAGCCGGAAATACTCTTCTACCTCTTTCTCCTGCTTTGCAAAATCGATCACCAGACAGGTCTGATATTCGTTCTTGCCGAACTCCTCGCAAAGTGTGGATTTCCCGACTCGCCTGGCCCCTTCGATCAGAAGCGCCTTGCTCCCCCGGCACTCTTCCTTCCACGCGAGAAGCGCAGAATATAGTTTCCTTTTCAGCATCATATCGTCGTGCTCCTTCATAACTTATCAGATAATGCGCATGTTTAGAGCTGCAAGATTCTTTGATTATACGTGTATTATACATGGTTATTTGATTATGCGCAAGTAACAGAGGGAGAAATGATATGATTATACGCATGTTAATCAAGGTCTGAATGATCCGCGGTCGGCCATACGTCCGCGCTTCGCGAGTCCGTATGCAAGGCCTGAATGATCTACGGTCGGCCCTACGTCCGCGTCTGGAAGCTAGACCTGAATGATTTACGGTCAGCCCTACGTCCGCGTCGCTTCGCTCCGTGGCCGTATGGCACGCGTTGTGCGCCAGTGGATCTCTGAAAGAATGTTTATGCCCATCTCCCGCTCCGCCGGCTGTGCTCCGCACATCCTCAGGCGCATTCTGCGCCTTCGCTCACCAAAAAGGACCGGGGCCCTCTATGCAAGCATAGGGCCCCGGTCCTTTTTGGTGAGTCGGCTTAGCTTTTACTTTCGTTGTTTGCTGCCGGCTTCGCGTTCTTTATGATCAGCCACTTCTTTCAGTGATCAGGCTTTCTTATCGCGTTAGTATGCCCTACCCCAAATTACCATTTTTTTCGCCGGCTTTCCGCAGCAGACGCAGACGTCGGAGATGGTCTCCTGCGCGAAGGGCATGCAGCGGCTGGTCGCGCCGGTGTCTTCTTTGATCTTGTCTTCGCATGCGCGGTCTTCGCACCACATCGCCTTGACAAAGCCGGGCTTGGTCTCGACGGCTTCTTTGAATTCGTCGTAGGTGACGGCGGTCGCGGTGTGGGCGTCGCGGTGTGCTTTGGCGCGCTCGAACATATCCTTCTGGATGGTCTCGAGGAGCTCGGGCACCTTGGTCTCGATCTCGTCTAATGCGACCACGAGTTTCTCATGGTTGTCGCGGCGCACGAGGACGCACTGGCCGTTGGCGATGTCCTTCGGTCCGATCTCTAAGCGCAGCGGGATGCCTCGCATCTCCTGCTCGGCGAATTTCCAGCCGGGGCTCTTCTCGGAGTCGTCGGTCTTGACGCGGACGCCGGCAGCTTTCAGGCGGCCGGAGATGTCCTCCGCGGCGGGCAGGACGGTCGGATCCTGCTGGCGGATCGGGACGATGCAGACCTGGACGGGCGCGACGCGGGGCGGAAGCACCAGGCCGGAGTTGTCTCCGTGAACCATGATGATCGCGCCGATCATGCGGGTGGTCATGCCCCAGGAGGTCTGATGGACGTATTTTAAGGTGTTGTCTTTGTCGGTAAACTGGACGCCGAAGGCCTTCGCGAATCCGTCGCCGAAGTTGTGGCTGGTGCCGGCCTGCAGGGCCTTGCCGTCATGCATCAGGGCCTCGATCGTGTACGTGGCCTTGGCGCCGGCGAAGCGCTCCTTCTCGGTCTTCTGGCCGCGGATCACGGGGATCGCGAGGAACTCCTCGGCGAAATCCGCGTAGACATTTAACATCTGGATGGTTCTCTCCTCGGCCTCTTCCGCCGTCGCGTGGGCGGTGTGGCCTTCCTGCCAGAGGAATTCTCTGGAGCGCAGGAACGGTCTGGTCTCCTTCTCCCAGCGCACCACGGAGCACCACTGGTTGTAGACCTTGGGCAGATCGCGGTAGGACTTGATGTCGTCCTTGTAGAAATCGCAGAAGAGGGTCTCGGACGTCGGGCGGACGCAGAGACGCTCGGTCAGCTCATTTAAGCCGCCGTGCGTGACCCAGGCCACCTCGGGCGCGAAGCCTTCTACATGATCCTTCTCTTTGTTCAGCAGACTCTCGGGGATGAACATGGGCATATAGACGTTGCGCACGCCGGTCTCCTTGAACCGGCGGTCCAGTTCATTCTGGATGTTCTCCCAGATCGCGTAGCCGTCCGGCTTGATGATCATGCAGCCCTTGACGCTCGAATAAGACATCAGCTCTGCCTTGGACACCACATCCGTGTACCACTGCGCGAAATCCACATCCATCGATGTGATCTGCTCTACCATTTTCTTCTCTGCCATCGGAATTCTCCTTTTCTATGTGATGAAGCACCCGGGAGCCGCAGCCTCCGCGCGCCTTACTTCTTCCTAATAATAAACAGGATTTCTCCGCAAATGTCAAGGTTGGCCCTTCATTTGCCCGAAGAAACCTTGTATTTTCAAGGAATTATCCCGCAAAATGCCCCTCAGAAAAAGTCAATTAATTTTAAGTTCACTTTTTCAGGGAAATGTGTTATGATGTGCGTATATTTTGAATGAAAGGACCCATACCATGGAAGAAAACAATGTAAATGTAACCGAAACTGTCGAGGAAGTGGTTTCCCCGATCGAAGAGGCAGCTGCCGAGGCACCGGCCGAAGTCATCCCGAGCATGGATGAATTCGCGGAAGAGCTCAAGAGCCAGACCGAGAAGGTCAAGGCCGGCGAGATCGTTTCCGGTTCTGTCACCAGCGTCTCCGACACCGAGGTCACCGTGGACTTCGGCTCCTACACGGAAGGATATATCCCGGTCGGCGAGTATTCCAACGATCCCTCCTTCAACGTGCATGAGGATGTGACCGTGGGCGATGCCGTCAAGGGTCTTGTCCTGCGCGAGGATAAGAGAGACGGCCGCATCGTTCTTTCCAAGAAGCAGGCTGACAGCACCCTGGCCTGGGCGGGTCTTCAGGAAGCTTTAGAGAACCGCAAGGTTTATTCCGTCAAGATCGCCAGTGCAGTGAAGGGCGGCGTTGTCGGCTATGTAGAGAACATCCGCGCGTTTATCCCCGCTTCTCAGCTCTCCACCCGTTACGTAGAGAATCTCGAGACCTTCGTCGGACAGGTTGTTGACGCGATCGTCATCACCGCGGACGATGAGAAGAAGAGACTGGTTCTCTCCGCGAGAGAGGCTGCGAAGGACAAGGAAGCTGCCGAGAAGGAAGCTGCTCTTGCCTCCCTGGAGAAGGGCGTTGCACTCAAGGGCAAGGTCGAGACCATCACCAGCTACGGCGCATTCGTCGGCATGGAGAACGGTCTGTCCGGTCTGGTTCACATCTCCCGTATGGCAGATCACCGGATCCAGTCCCCGAAGGATGTTGTCAAGGAAGGTGACGAGGTCACCGTCTGGGTTGTGGATGTCAAGGATGGCAAGGTCAGCCTTTCCATGCGTGATCCGCAGGCCGCGAGACCCGCTCGCTCCGACAGAGCACCCCGTGAGGACAGAGGCGATCGTCCGGACCGTCCGAGACGTGAGCGCAGAGAGAGAACCGAGTCCGTCGAGTACAAGGACAACGGTTCTGCAAGCACCAGCCTTGCCAGCCTGTTAAAGGGCCTCAAGATCGACGAGTAATTCGGCCGAGACAAGCACACGAAGCCGCGAGGATCATTCCCCGCGGCTTTTTTCTGTGCGCCGGACATGACAAGAGCCCGCCCCGGCGGGGCAGGCTCCTCGTGCTTTCCTTATATCACATCGTTATGCTTTTGCCGGCTTCGGCTCGTGGTACTCATTTCCCTGATCGAACTTCACGCTCTCCGGCGCTGTGAGCAGCGTCTCCGGATGATCCAGGCAGTGCCTCATATCCGAAAAGAATTTCGCGTAATGCGCGCCGGAGCAGATTCTCTCGTCGGCCGTGATGCCGATCGGAAGGAACCGCTTCATCCGCGACTTGCCCTCTTCCACCACGGCCGCCTGCTCGGGCAGGCCCAGGCTGAAGAAGAGGCTCACGTCGCCCCAGTTGTAGATGTGATGGTTGACGTCATGCAGTCCGATCGAGGCCGTGTTGGTCACATACATGCCCACGTAGAACGGCAGCTCCTCGATCAGCGCCTTCGGCGCGATCCCGTAGCGGTCCAGGAACTTCACCAGGCCCACAACCACCGTGGCCAGGCCCGGCACCGAGAACAGGCCGCCGAGCAGCTTGTCCACAAATCCCGCAGGCGCGTCGCCCCGGTTCGCCGCCACCGCGGTCTCCATCCGGTTGTGCACGTCCTCCAGCGTATCCGTCAGGTCGAACTTGATCTTCACCACGGCCTCGCCCTGGTCGATGTCCGCCGGGTTCTTCAGGATCGTAAATGCCACGGAGCAGTTGTTCCTCGCGAACAGCTGCTTATTCATCACGAAACGGTTGACCTCCGGCGTCCGCCCGATCGCCCGCACATACGCCGCCACCAGGATCTGCATATAAGAATACTGCAGCCCGGTCTCCTTCTTCTGCTGCCGGATGAACTTCGACAGCCTCTCCATATCTGCCTTATGCCTTAAAAACACCTGCGCGTCGCAGCGCATGGGCATCACATACGAAGTGATCTGAACCACCGGGTCGATTCCCTTCACCCGTTTTCCGTCTGCACGTCTGCCGAACATAGCTAGCCTCCTTCAAATGCATTTCGCATCTTCCGATTCTTCCTCTCTCCATTGTAATCATTTTTCCCGATCCTTCCACACATTTCTAAAATTTTTGTAAAATTTTTCTCTCCCTGCCCGAAACGATTCGTTCACACATACATTTTTTGTTCTTTTCCCAGAGCAAATCTTGTACATGAACAAACTTTTTGTTATATTTAGAATGAATTCGTACGTGCGAAAACTATACGAATACTTTACGAATACTATTGAGAGGAGTTTATGCTCATGCGTAAAAGACTGATTGCATTTCTGCTCTGCCTCTCCCTGATCGCGAGCCTGACGCCCGCAGCAGCGAAAGCAGCAGTTGCAGAATCTTCCAAGCTTACCATCGACGCTTCCGTCGATACCCCGGATGCCCTTCCTGCGGGAAGCCGCTCCACGGACGGCACCGTCAGCGCCAAGGCCGACGACAAGGTCCCGGAGTTCAAGCGCGGCGTCGTCCAGGACCAGCAGCCTCTGGTCTATCCGAAGTCATCCGGTGACTCCGATATGGCGAGACAGGGCGCGTCCATTCCTTCTTCCTACACCGTTCCCAACATCACTTCCGTGAAGAACCAGGGCTCGAACGGCCTCTGCTGGATCTTCGGCGTGATGGGCATGATGGAAGCCTGGCTGAAGAATCACGACTGGGGCACCTATGACCTGTCCGAGATGCACGCGGCCTACGCGATGAGTAAGTATACCAAGGATCCCGATACCGGAGAGATCATCCTGGGCAACGACTGGGGCACCGACCGCCTTCCTTACGATGGCGGTTCCCGTATGACCTCCTCCTCTTATCTGATGAGAGGCAACCTCGTGGATACTGCAGGCAATGACTGGTGCATCGGCGGCGCGACCTTAGAGTCCAACGATCCCTACAGCACCAGCCTGCTTCCGTTCCGCACGCTCGGCGCCACCGTCTACAACAAGCCGAAGACCCTGATGCCGAAGAATTTCCTGTTCCTGTGCGGCGAGAAGCGCACCGGCGACGGCATGTCCGAGGCCGACTTAAAGGCAGCCATCATGAAGTACGGCGCGGTCACGGCGGACATCTCCTGGGACGGCACCACCGCAACCGGTGACACCGGCGACGGCAGCACGGACCACTACAATGCCTCCACCGGCGGCATCTATAACAGCACCTCCGCTTACGGCACCAGCAACTATCTGAACCATCTGGTTCTGATTGTCGGCTGGGATGACAACTATTCCCGGACGAACTTCAACTCCAACTGCCGTCCTTCCCGCAACGGTGCGTGGAAGATCAAGAACAGCTGGGGCTCCTCCTGGGGCAAGAGCGGCTACGCCTGGGTCTCCTATGACGACGCGGACTTCCCGACCGAGGTCTCTGCGATCACGAGCGTCGTGAGCTACGACAGCTCCACCACGACCACTCACGAGTATGACTACACCGACAGTGGCTACTGGATCGACTACGGTTCCAACGTTTACTTCATGCGCTACTACTGGGTGGATCAGGATGAAGTCCTCTCCTCCGTGAGAGTCTTCCTTCCGTTTGCGGATCAGACCGCTGAGATCGACGTTATCAAAGACTTTGCCAGCACCTACCGCAACAGCTACACGTTCAGCTCCAAGGGCAGTGTGAAAGCCACCTATCCCGGCTGGTACACCATCGACCTGAACACGCCTCAGCTGATCAAAAACGGCTCCGACGGCGAGACCTGTTTCGCAGTCGTTGTGAAGACAACCGCCATCGGCCTTGACCAGATCCAGAACGGATACGCCGGCATCCGCCGGTCTTCCGACTCTTCCTGGACGCTTAACTCTTCCTCGGGCGACTACAATGTTTACGGCTGGCGTATCAAGGCGGTCTGCCGCAACAACTACACCGGCTGGCACAAGATCGGCGGCCAGTGGTTCTATTTCGACAGCAAGACCACCGTCCATACCGGCTGGAAGAAGGACGGCGGCGACTGGTACTACCTGGACAGCAACGGTATCATGAAGACCGGCTGGCAGAAGATCTCCAACAAGTGGTACTACATGAACAGCAGCGGCATCATGCAGACCGGCTGGCAGAAGATCTCCGGCAAATGGTATCGCTTCGACACCGACGGCGTCATGCTGACCGGCTGGCAGGAGATCAACAAGTGCTGGTACCGTTTCGATTCCAGCGGCGCGATGCTGACCGGCTGGCAGAAGATCAACTCCAAGTGGTATTATTTCAACAGCGACGGCATCATGCAGACCGGCTGGCAGAAGATCTCCGGCAAATGGTACCGCTTCGACAGCGACGGCATCATGCAGACCGGCTGGCGCCAGATCAACAAGTGCTGGTATCATTTCGATACCGACGGCTCGATGCAGACCGGCTGGCAGAAGATCTCCAACAAGTGGTACTACTTCAACAGCGAGGGCGTCATGCAGACGTCCAAGTGGATCGACGGCACCTACTATGTCGAGAGCGACGGCGTCATGGCCACCAACAAATGGATCGGCAACTACTATGTCGGCCCCGACGGGCGCTGGATCAAGTCCAGATAAGACAGATCAACCAAGGGACGCAGACCTCCTGCGTCCCTTTTTCACATGGGGTATGATGATATGACAGCAAGAGAATTCTTAGACATCCTTCACGTGGCCGAGCGCCTGAAAGACACGATCCGCCACTGCACCACCTCCCAGGGCCGCCCCGAGAGCGTCGCCGAGCACAGCTGGCGCATCTCGCTGATGGCCTTCCTCCTCCGCGAGGAATTCCCGGAGCTCGACATGGACAAGGTCACCGACATGTGTCTGATCCACGATCTCGGCGAGTGCTTCACCGGCGACATCCCGGTCTTCCTCAAGACCTCCTCTGACTCACAGACCGAAGACGATCTTCTCAACGCCTGGGTGCAGACCCTCCCCGAGGGCATCTGCGCGCGCATGACCGCGCTCTACGAGGAAATGAACGCGCTTGCCACCCCGGAAGCAAAGCTCTACAAGTGCCTGGACCGCCTGGAGGCCCTGATCTCGCACAACGAGTCGCCGCTCTCCACCTGGACGCCGCACGAGTACGAGCTCAACAAGACCTACGCCTTCGACTCCGTGGGCTGGTCCGAGTGGCTCACCGCTCTCCGCCAGGAGATCCTCAAGGATACCCTGGAGAAGATCGAACACGAGGGCGTCTGAACAGATCTATAGACAAAACTTCAGCCGGGGCGCTCCCGCGAGCACCCCGGCCGTTTTATTTCCCATCTGTGATTCTTACTCCTCCAGCATCTGCGCGCCCTGCGCCAGATAATCCGTGATCGTCAGGTGCTGCGGGCACGCCCGCTCGCACTGCCTGCACCCGATGCAGTCCGAGGCCCGGCGCCCCTCCGGCGCGGCCGCCGCATACGCTGCCCTGGCCTCCGCCATCTGCCCGTTGCCGAGCTGCTTATTCATCGCCGCGAAGATGTCCGGAATCGCGATCTGCTTCGGGCATCCCTCCGTGCAGTAATGGCACGCCGTGCAGGGGATCGTCGATGATTTGCCCAGAATCCTCTGCGCCTGCCGGATGATCTCCTGCTCCTCCTCATTGAGCGGCTCAAAATTCTTCATGTACGAGAGATTGTCCTTCATCTGCTCCAGGTTCGACATCCCGGAGAGAACCGTGATGATCCCGTCCAGCGAAGCCACAAACCGGATCGCCCACGACGCACAGGACATATCCGGGTGATAGGCCCGGAACAGCTCCTTCACCGCCTTCGGCGGATTCGCAAGCGAGCCGCCCTTCACCGGCTCCATCACCGTGATCGACTTGCCATGCTTCCTCGCCACCTCATAATTGGCCCGCGACGTCACCGACGGATTCTCCCAGTCCGCGTAATTGATCTGCAGCTGGACGAAATCCACCTCCGGGTGCTCCGTCAGAATCTGGTCCAGAAGCTCCGGCCCCGCGTGGAACGAGAACCCGAAATGCTTCACCAGCCCCTTCTCCTTCTGCTCCTTCACGAAATCCCAGAGATGAAACCTGTCATACTTCCGGTAATTATTTTCCATAAATGAATGCAGCAGATAATAGTCAAAATACCCCGCGCCGGTGCGCTCCAGGCTCGTGAAAAACTGCTTCTTCGCGGCCTTCTCCGTCGGCGCCAGCAAAAACGCGTTGATCTTCGTCGCCAGCGTGTAGGACTCCCTCGGGTACCGCTCCACCAGCGCCTTGCGGATCGCCACCTCCGAGCCCGGGTAGACAAATGCGGTGTCGAAATACGTGAACCCGGCCTCCAGGAAGAGGTCGACCATCTTCTTCACCTGCTCCACGTCAATGCCGATCCCCCGCCGCGGCAGCCGCATCAGGCCGAATCCGAGCTTCGGCACCTCTTTTCCGAAATAATCTGACATGTTGCCCCTCCTTCTTTTCAAAAACGATATGGGAAATGTATTTGGGTTTATAGTAGCATATCCTGCAGTTAGGTGTTCGTACCTTCGTCACCGAGCTGACCGCTTCCTTCCAGGGTATCGCGGACAAGCTCCTTCCTTCTTCCGTACCTGGTGTTGACTGCGCAGTCTGCTATGGTTTCGGTGATTCCAACGCTGTTACCTTCGGTTTCCTGGCAGGTCTTACCGGACAGATCGTTGCCATCCTGGCTCTGATCCTTCTTGGTTCTCCTACCATCATCATCTGCGGATTCGTTCCTGTGTTCTTCGACAACGCTACCATCGGTCTGGTCGCCAACGAAAAGGGCGGTCTCAAGGCTTGCCTTGTGATCCCGTTCTTCTCCGGCCTGATCCAGGTCTTCGGCGCTGCTCTGATCGCAGGCTGGGTTGGCCTTGCCGATTACGGCGGGTACCTTGGAATGTTCGACTGGGATACCGTATGGCCGGCATTCACGGTAATCATGCGTTACCTTGGCTACTTCGGTGTTGCAATCGTCGTTATCGTACTGCTTGCGATTCCTCAGATCGAGTATCGTATGGATCCGGAAGGCTACTTCCTGATCACCGAGGATTACGATGCCTATCTTGAGCACAAGGCGAAAAAGGAAGCAAAATAATCACAAATCTTAATGTTTCAGGGCGGCCGGAGGCCCCGGCCGCAGAAAGGAAGTATCATGGCTAAATTAGACGGAAAGAGATTACTGGCTTGCTGCGCGAACGGCGCAGGTTCTTCTCTGATGATGGAGAACGCGATTAAGAAAGTGATGACCCGCAACGGCATCAAGCCCGCGGAGCTTCGTCATTGTCCGGTAGCGGAAGGCAAGAGTGCGGCCCGCAACTATGATGTTGTCTTCTGCGCACGTCCCTTTGCCAAGACCTTTGACGGCTGCGAGGCAAACGGAACCGTCCTGATTCCCTTAAAGAACGTCATGTCCGATAAGGAAATCGAGGCAGCTCTGAAAGAGGCTGGTCTGTTAGATTAATCGGAACTGACCGCTGAGCTGACAAACCGGGTTCGGTGGATCTCCGAGGAGGAACACCGGCCCGGTTTTTCTACACACACACTGCGGAGGAACCCTTGATGATACGTACCGTAATATTTGACATCGATAACACTCTCTACAGTTTCACCGATGCCAACCGGGCCGCGATGGATGCCCTGCGCGCCTATGCGCGGGAGCACTTCGGCTGGGACGAGGCGAAGTTCGACCGGCTGCACAAGGCCGTGCGCGACGGGATCTTCGAGCGCCTCGGTTTCGTCTCCGGCTTTCGCGCCAGGATCATCCGCTACCAGAATATGCTGGAGCGCGAGGGGCTGCCCCTGCAGCCGCACGCCCGCGCGATGACCGAGCTCTACTGGGAGACGCTGCTCGCGCACATGTCCCCGGAGCCGGACGCCCTGCCGGTGTTTCGTTCCCTGAAGGAAGACGGTCTTCGCATCGGCATCTGCTCCGACATGACTGCCTACATGCAGTTTGTGAAGCTCGAGCGCCTGGGACTTCTCCCCTTCGTGGATTTTATGGTCACCAGTGAGGAATCCGGCGCTGAGAAGCCGGCTGCGGCCATGTTCCGGCTCTGTCTGGGCAAATGTGCCTGCCGCCCGGAGGAATGCCTCTTCGTCGGTGACGATCTGCATAAAGATATCGAGGGCGCTTCTCTTGCGGGAATGCGCGCCTTATGGTATCATCCGGAGCAGGAGTCTGCGCCGGATGGCGTCACACGGATCGCTTCGCTGACCGAGATCCTGCACCGACTCTAAGATGAACATCATCCTCGGGGGACAGATGATATGAAAAACGACAGAAAAACTGTTGAGAAGCGCTGGCAGACGATCCTGCAGGCCGTCCGTGAATCGGGCGAGGTGCGGGTCGAAGACCTGACGGCGCAGCTGGGCGTCTCGCCCATGACCGTGCGGAGGGATCTGAAAGCCCTTGCCGCGCGAGGCCTTCTGGAGCACCAGTACGGCCGGGCCGTTTCCGTGGAGCAGGCCGAGAAGGAGCGCCGCGATGCGCAGAGCCTGCGCGTCTACCGCGACAAGATCGCAGCCTACGCTGCCGGTCTGGTCAAGGACGGCAGCACCGTCTTCATCAACGGCAGCCGCACCGCGCTCGGGCTTCTCTCCTATATGGAGAGTAAGAAAGTCACCGTATATACCAACAACGGCTGGGCCATGGACAGCACCTACCCGGACGGGGTCTCGATCCGCCTGATCGGCGGCGAGATCTACGACCACATCATGGTCGGAGATTATGTCGTGCAGAACCTCCTGAATCTCTGGGCCGACACAACCTTCATCGGCTGCGCGGCCGTCTACGAAGACGGAGAGTTCCGCTATGATATTCCGACAGAGATCGGTATCAACGAGATCATGATCAGCCACACGGAGGGAGAGCTCTACGTCCTCGCCGATCACACCAAGCTGACCCGGCGCACGGACCAGTCCAACGTCTACGGAAGCTGCAAGTACAGCCGTCCGGTCACTCTGATCACGGACTCGCTTGCGGATCCCGAGATCGTCTCCAAGCTCCGCGTCTCCGGCATCAATGTCGTTCTGGTGCCCGTCGGGTAATGACAGAGCTTCCGGCTCTCGATAGAGGATCGCCGAAGCCTCCTGCCACGCGCGCTCCGGATTCATCTCCGGACACAGAAAAAGCCCGGGCCGTCAGTCCGGCACGGGCAGTTTGCGGGATGTTTCGCCGGCAGCGCCGGCGCACGTTCTCAGTTCAGGATCATCGTCTCGATGATCTCCGCGATTCCGTCGTGATTGTTGTCACGGACCGTCACACGGTCCGCCGCCTCCTTCACCTCGGGATCGGCATTGGCCATCGCGACACCGGTGTGGGCCGCCCGGATCATGCCGATATCGTTCGATGCATCTCCGGCAGCAAAGGTTCCCTCGTTAGGGATCCCGAGCAGGTCACACATCTGCAGCAGGGCCTTGCCTTTGTTCATTCCGGTGCGTACAATCTCCAGATAATAAGGATTGGAGTGGTAGGAGTCAATCTCGGCATCCGCCATGACGTGAAGCGCGCGGTCGAAGGCCGCGAGGCGCTCCAGGTCATTCATCTCAATGACCAGGATCTTCTCGGGCTCCCGGTGCAGATCCCGGATGTCCGCAAGAATGCGGGGCTCCATCCCGAGCCGTCTGCAGTAGCCGTCGAGGATCTCCATATTCCCGTCGGGGAGCGCGAGCACATTGGTCTCGTCGTAGGTCTGGACATGCAGGCCGTATTCCCCGGCCAGGCGGAAGATCTTCCCGGTCAGTTCCAGCGGAAGCGACATGCGGAACAGGGTCTTCGCCCTGCCCAGGTCATAGAGCATCGCGCCGTTAAATGCGATCAGATAGCAGCCTTCCCGGTTCAGGCCCAGAATCTCGGCCTGCTGGATGCCGCTGAGAAGCGGCCGGCCGGTGGCCAGGATGAACTGGTGGCCGGCGTCGGTCATGGCCTGAATCGCCGCGCGGTTGCCCTCCGTGATCTGTCCGAGATCGTTGAGCAAGGTGCCGTCAAGGTCCGTAAATAACGCTTTTTGCATGATATCAGTCTCCTTTTCTGTCATTTCAGTATATCACAGAACTGCGAGAAATAACATCTGCCAGAGCAGGATTTCATGGGAGAATCACACATGGATAAGTTTTCACAACTGTTTCTTTATATTCCCGGCATTATCATCTTTCTGGTCGGTTCGGGCCAGGTGCGCGGCTGGATGCGCCGGCTTCGCCCCGGGCAGAACATCGAGGGCCGGGTCCTCAGCTGTGACCATGTGGTCAAGACCGACAAGAAGGACCGCGAGGTCTTTAACTACTACAACGTCCTGGTCGAGTATACGGACGCGCAGACGCAGCACGTGGTGCGCCAGTCCGTGAAATCTCCCACCGAGTACGCCCCGGGACAGCCGGTGCGCGTATATTTCGGGCAGCCCGGCGAAGGCCCCTCGATCAGCGAGAAGGAGGATGAGACGCTCTTCCACCCGATCGTCCTGATGCTCGGCGGAGCCCTCCTGATCCTGCTCGCGCTCTGGCAGAACCAGGGCAATGAAGTCGCGGCCATGATCTGCCTGGCGCTCGTCATGTTCGGCGCGGGCCTGTCCATGGTCCTGAACTATCTCCGCTTAAAGCGCCGCGGCCTGGTCAGCGTCACGGCCGAGATCACCGACATCTATAAGCGTCAGATCTCCCGCGCGACCAAGATC
>JAEEGL016352274.1_pt1 | contig 18387 bp, 16 predicted proteins | sample 9134231 | NCBI WGS metagenome assembly JAEEGL01 (sample SAMN16246548, study PRJNA631951) | gut metagenome | biome: gut microbiome; feature: rumen; material: fiber-attached | host: Bos | place: Iran: Karaj | collected 2018-10 | reverse complement strand
TTTCGAAAGCACGGCGTTGCCGAAAGCGTCGTATTCCGCGGAAGTGTCGGTGTCGACGCCGTCGGCGCTTGTTTCAATTTCAAGGGCAGCGTTTTGGGTGTTGTGGTCTATTCTAACGGTTTCGGTTCTCTCACCGCAGGTTTTGGTCACGGAAGCAAGGTGACCGTTCGCGTCGTAGGTATAGGAATACACGGTGCCTTTGCGGTCGGTCTCCTCTTTTATCTGACCGCTTTGCGTATAAGTGTAAGAGGTGCCTGCGCTTTCTATAAAGGCCTGAACACCGTCAAAATAGACGAGACCGTCGTTATAGTCGTAGACAAGCATTATTTGAATGCTATGGTATTCATGCTCTGCGGAGACGGAACCGTAAATATACTGCCAGTCGTCAACATGAGAGTTGAATTGGACGTAGACGGCAGTCGAGTGTGAACTGTCCAGATCGTTTATAAAGCTGACGATTACTCCGAAAAGTCTCGGCGTGTCTTTGGTAAGCGGTAGAGAATTTGCTTTTGCCCAGGCGGAGAAGGTGACGGTGTCGCCCTCATGACCGACAGGTACGGCTCCGCCAAAGTCTGCGGTCGATGGCAATGGAAGGGTCTGGTAAGCTCTTGTCTTCGAAGTTCTGTTTCCGGACAGCATGAGAGCAGATGGGTTCATATAGTCGGATGCGGAGTTTCCGGGCGACGTTGTACCTGTGCCGGTAACGGTCCAGCCGGTGGTGCCGTTGAAATCGCCGTTGCTGACGACGCTTTCGCGCTGTGAGGCGTTGTCGCCTATCGTAAGCTGAAGGTCGTCGAAATACACGGTGCCTGAGCCGCCGGTGATGCCGAGATAAACGGTCGCTTCGGCGGTTTCATCCATACCGGACGCCGTAGCGAAGGAAACGGTGACCTTGACCCGCGACCACTCGCCGGAGACGGCAACGTCGACTTTTTGTTTTGCCGCGTATGTATGCGTCCCGTCTTTCAATTCAAGCGCGATATAGGGATTTCCGGAAAGAAGCGCGAAGGTTTTGACCCACGCTGAGAAAGTAAGCACACCGTCGCGGTCGACCGGCACGCAGTCGAACGATGCCGACGCCTCGATCGCGCCGTTGGCGTTCACTTTGGAAAGGTAATAGCAGGATACGCCGTTATGCCTTATATTCATTATGCGCGAGCCCGTTCCCGTGCCGCCGTCAAGTCCCGCCACAGTGAATGAAGTCAGGTTTTTTTCAAAGCTCGGATCCGGAAGCATATTTACGGTCTGATTCTGCGGCGCGGAACCGAGCGTCAGCCTGTTTATGCTGCCTTCGGCTTTATTATTTCCGTATTCATAGAAATAGCCGTTACCGTTTTTGTCGGAGGCGGATATAAGCTTGCCTCTCGAATTGAAATTCATTGTAACGGTCTCATCATTGGAATCGGTAATAACCGTTCTGAATTGACCGTATTCGAAAGTAAGCGTTTCGTCGGCATTGACAGTCTGGTTTCCGGAATAGTATTTGACCTCGTGCAGCTTAGAACCGATATAATTAAAACGGAAACTGTCGCCCGTCTCGGCATCGGTAAAGACACTATTCATCAGCGACAGCGACGTAAGCATTGACATCTGGGCGCTGCCGTTGGGGCCGGATGCCGAAACCGGTGCAAATACGACGTTGTCGGCAGTATAGACAACGTGAGAGATATACGGCGTAGAACTTGTAAGTAAAGACGGATCCGCGGCGCCGTAATACCGTATCTCGGCAAGGCGCCAAAAGACTCCTTCGTTATAAAAGAATTTATATACTCTGCCCGCGCCGTCAAGTATGTAATCAATGGTATTCGTCGGGGCATTTGCTGCCGTTTTATATGCTATGGTTACAAAGTTATCCTGTATGTTATTGCTGCCGAAACTGTTTTCTGATGCGCTGTCGTAAATGTATTCAAGTCTGCCGCCTGACGCGGTCGAGAAGTAATATTTTAATCCTGACCCGTCGTGATAACACAAATCCCCCGAACACAAATCCCCCAAAGGAGTTATTTCAAAATATTCCGTCGGCCAGGAATCGACTTCTATCGTGCCGCCGGTATCTCTTGTATAGCCGTCCGGAGTATAATATGTTCTTGTTTCATTACCTATTTTATAAGTGCTTTCAATAAAGTATCTCGTGCTGTTGGTTTCGTCTTTATAACAGATATAGTTTTTCTCGCCTATGGTCGTCGTGACGGCGCTTTGATGGTAATTGGTTTTCCACAGAGAGCCGCAGCGCCAGCTGAGACCGATGCCGGCGCTTAAAACAGAGTTTATAAATACCGGCATACGCTCTCCGTCGTAACCTATATCGCTTCTTACAACCGTAAACGAACCGATGAACGGATTTATATAGGCGGTGCCGGCGCTTCCCATATCCACGGTATAGCTTTCGTTGTCGTAAAGGCCGTTGGTGTTGCGGTAAATATAGTATATGCAGGGGAGATGATTTGTCGCGGGGCTTTCAGCCGAATTGAACTGAGCGTAATCATTGGACTCGTCGCTGCATTTGAGCATAAAACCGTGAGACAGCGAATCGTCTTCATACCATCTGTTGACAAGCTTCGTTATATCAAACGAATAGTACTGTGCGGAAGACATTATTGCGGTGTCTGTGATCGTATTGTTATATGCGGGTTTATTATACCATTTGACGCCGCTATCGGTGAAGTCGGTGTCGACGCCGTAAAGATCTACAAAACTATAATAATTACCGCCGTGGCTGTTTTTCCATATCATGAACTCCGCTTTGATAAGGACGTCGCCCGCTGCAAGCGTCGGAAGGTCGCTTTCCACTTTGAAATAAGAACGGTTTATTCCTCTGCCGTCGCCGGTGCCAGTGCGCAAAAAGTCCTGATTCCAATAATTAGTATAAGGATAACCCGAACAGACGGTGTTGTCCGCTATATTGCTGCGGCCGGTGCCGCTTGAAACGGTCGGATCGATATAAACGGGATATTCTCTCGTTTCATCTGAAAGCCATTCGTAAGACGGAGTATAGGTAATTATATATTTTCCGTTCTGACCGCTTTCAAACGTGACTGAAATATCGTTTGAATAGGCGTCGGCGGAATCATACATATTCATGGGTAGAACAGTAAATACGTCATTTCCTTCCGCGTCTCTGAAAGAAACGCTGCCGTCTTCGTTTGCCGACGCAAAGAGTCCCTCCGCGGTTATTTCATATTTATAAGAGACAGGCGCTTCAGGGCATGCGTATAAAACGACGTCCTCTTTCAGTCTGTCGGATCTCAGCGTATAACGAAGCGCTGCACTGCCGTCGGCATTTTCATATACTATGCGCGAGATAAGTTTATTTCCGACGTCCGTTGCGAATACGGATTCGTATTTGCCCGCGAATTCTTCATAAGGAATAACGTGCGCTTCTCCTTCAAGCGCGCCCAAGAGTCTTATCTCGAGGGAATACCCGTTTTCAGATATGACGACGGGCTTTTCTCCGGAGATATTCACGGGAAGTTCCGCAATAAATGAATTGGCGAGGTTTTTATATACGCTTCCGTATTTACCGTCGGCCAAAACCAATGTGTTGTCTATATCTTCCCATTTTTCGTTCTTTAAATAGTGAACGGGCTCTCCGTACAAAACGGCGACGAAAAGGCCGTCTTCGGCAAAGAAGTGTTTTACGGATCTCTCTCGCAGATCTGTCTTTTCCTCATAAATCTCTATATTCTCAACAGACTCTGATTCGACGGAGGTAACGGCCGCCAAGAGCTCGTCGGATATAGCGGACGCGTCAGCAGCTGCTGCTTCGGGTTCAAGCGTTACGCCCGCCTCCGCAAAGGCCTGCAGACCAAAACCCATGGCAAGAACCGCACATACAAGAATGGCCGCTATCTTCTTTAACGACTTGATGTTAAACATTTTTTCTCTGTCCTTTCAAGTTTTTAAATAATTATAAAAAAACGCACAAGCGTATTCTTTAAAAGCAAGCGCTTGTGCGGTTTTTTCGGAGTCTCGAGTGGGAAAATGCAAATGCACTTACGCTTTGGAGGCTTCGTTCTCTTATTTTTCATTATACTATGATTAATATAATATGTCAATATCATTCTTGCTAGGGTATAATATCTAATTGACAATATGAATAGACAATGATATAATATGAAACCCGATAAGGCGATTGTTATGTAAAACAATAGAACCTGCTTGTGCCTTTATAGATTAATTAACTGAAATGTATTATAAAACGCTAATGATTGAATAATGCAAAACTAAATACGAGCAAGCGGAGAGAACCAAAGACGGTTGAAAACCAGGCGCCGTGTGAGTCAAAATGAATATGGGAAACCATGTCATCTTGATTTACACGGCGCTTTTTCTTATTTTTATTACTTGCACTGCGATATAAGTCTTTTCCTCTTGATCAGGAAAGGACTTTTTATGTTGTATAGGTGGCTTTGCTATATAGCTGGATACCCTTAACCTTTGAATTAAAGATTCAACCAAAAACAAAGAATCAAAAAACAAAGGAGATTAAGAAAATGGCTGCAAAGCAAAAAAATATTTACATAGAGAACAAATACACAAATGACATAGTTTATTCTTATAACACCGGAGAGGAGGACAGATACAAAAAGACCGAACGTGGCGTCGTTTTAATTCACAAAAGCAGAGAAGGAAAAATCGTTGAACAAGTTTTTCCAGATCATATGTTTCCGATTGCCGATTTTGAAAGCATAAAAGTATTGTCCGACGAGGATTACCGTGCAAGAAACGAAGGAGACGTCCTGGAACATAGACATACAGTTTCATTGAATGAGATTGAGGAAACGAAGATCTGCGCGCAAGAGCGTTCTGCCGAGGAAGAGTGCTTATGTTTATTAGACGATGAGGATTATGAAGATTTCAGAAATCTTCATAATGCTATAGTCATTATAAATGAATGCCTTACGAAAAAGCAAAAAACGCGTTTTTTAAAGTATTACTATTGCGGAAAAACGCAACAGGAGATCGCCGACAGTGAAGGGATCGGTCAACGGTCTGTAAGCGATTCAATAAAGCTTGCAGAAAAAAATATTAAAAAATATCTGTTTAATAAAGCAAAAAATACCTCTAAAAACAACAAAAAACTGTATATAGGTGAGGGCACAAAGAAAAGGCAAAATTAATCGTGATGCTCCTTAAGAACCGAATATACATTTATCACGTACATTACTTGCATTGGCGGACAGGCCGAGCCGAGACCGTAGGCACGCGAAGACCCGTCAAAAAACGGCGAGCGACGGCGCTTATACGGCAGAAACCGGATGGCAACCGATGGCGGCGAAGACAGGTGCAAGGAATAATGATACTTCCGTAATTCGCGGCCGGGCCATAATGAAGGCGCGGGGGTGAGATGCCCATGGAGTTGAGTGCGCTGCTCAACCGCGTGATAACTTCCCGTAAGCCTTGGGGTGTTGAGAACAAATATAGGCGCAATGAAAGAGATTGGCAATGGGAAATATACCCGTTGCCAATCTCGCTTACATTGATGTTCGCTTGTCTAAAACCGGGATAAGTATAGAAACATAAAAAGTTTCAATTGGGAGAAAGATTACACATGAAGAATAATAGGGAAGAGCGCTCATACAAAAATAGTAATCCTTTTTTGGAAAACCCAAGTGTTTTGTTAAATGATGGTTTAGACTGTGAACTGCCTGAGGATTGGATATGAAAGAGATCAAAAGAGGTCAGGTATTTCTTGCAGATCTAAATCCCGTCATGGGTTCTGAACAGGGAGGAATCCGACCTGTCGTCGTATTGCAAAATGACGTTGGCAATCATTACAGCCCGACAATTATCGTCGCCGCGATTACGGGACAATTAAAAAAAGATATGCCTACGCACGTGCATTTAAGTGCAAGAGGATTATTAAAAGGATCCATTGCGCTTTTGGAACAGATTCGTACCATAGATAAATGCCGATTACGCGAATATGCGGGAGAAGTTTCAAAAAAGGAAATGAATGAAATAATTGAAGCTCTGCGAAAGAGTTTCGATATTTGAGGTAAAAATGATAGAAAATGCGTCAAAAGAAATGATTTATCTTGCGGCGTTCGATATGATCAAACGCATGTTGGAACAAGGAATAATTACAAGGGAAGCGTTTGAACGCCTTAATGACAGAATTGCAAGGGAACAGTTTTGCAAACCCATGAGATTATAAAACCTATGGATGATAAATCATCCGAGAGACACAATCGCATAATTGCAATAATACGGTAACAAAGGGATAATATTAAAAAAACAAAGAAGAGAGAAATGATAATGGCTAATAATCTTCGACCGAGAGAAGTCAAAGTGATACGTGCAACCACAGATATTGGGGAAAAAGATATTTTAAGGGTTGCGGCATATTGTAGGGTCAGCACATCTTCTGACGATCAGGCGAATTCATTTATGGCACAGGTCAAGTATTACAATGATTTTATCCGGTTCACTGACGGTATGGAACTGGTAGATATTTATGCCGATGAAGGAATTACCGGTACGAGCACGTGCAAGCGTGAAGAGTTTAAACGAATGATGAAGGACAGTCGTTTGGGAAAGATAGATCGAATATATGTAAAAAGCGTTACACGCTTTGCGCGTAATTCCCTGGACTGTATCGAAAATATACGGATTCTAAAGGAAAACGGAACATCGGTATTTTTTGAAAACGATGGCATCGATACTGAAAAAATGAATTCTGAAATGATTCTTTATATTAAAAGCGCTTTTGCTCAAAGCGAATCATTGGCGGCATCAAGAAGAGTCTCTACTGCCTGCAGAATGCGTATGGAAAACGGTTCTTTCGTTACGACATGCGCTCCGTTCGGGTATAAACTGATAAATAAAAAACTTGTGGTTTCACCGAAGGAAGCGGAAATTGTGCGCCGAATATATGATTTGTATCTTTCGGGTTTGGGTATTAACAAAATAATTTCCGAATTAAATGAAACGGAAAAAGATTATGCGCCGTGGAGAAGGAAACGAGTAGCGTATATTCTGAAAAATGAAAAATATACTGGTGACAGTTTATGGCAGAAGTCGTTTACTCCGGCTGTTCTTCCTTTAAAGCAGATAAGAAACAAAGGAGCAGCAGACAGATTCTATGTAGAGAATACCCATGAAGCTATAGTAGATAAAATAACGTTTCGAGAAGTTCAAAAGCTTTTTGAAAAAAAGACGGAAAAGCTGAAGGATAAATTATTGCCAAAAAGTCTACCATACACACGAATTCTTTATTGCGGCAACTGCGGGAATTCATATAAATCTAAAAATAACACAAGCCCGCGACGTTGGGTCTGCTCATTAAGCGGAACGGGAGGCAGATACTGTAATACAGCGTCTTTAACAGAAACGGAGATCGAGAAAACTTTTGTCAACTTTTATAATAGGTTGAAGCAAAATGAATCAACGATTCTTCAAAAAGCCGTTACACAAATAACCGTGCTGAAAAAACGCTTAACACGTGACTGTGACAGTATAAGTGAGATTGACAGAGAATTAGCGTCACTGGCTGATGAAAACAGCATATACATTCGTTTCATGGAACGGGGAAATGTTGACGAAGTGACTTTCAGAGAACAGACCGCAATTGTTAACAAAAGAATAAACGAGCTTCGTAGCCGGCGCCAAAAAGTATTACATGAGGATGATGAAGAATCGTGTATCGAATTGTTGCGAAAAACGAGGGAACAGTTGAACGAAATGCCAAGTGCAATTCTTTGGTTTGATCGAAGTATATTTAATGCGCTTATAGAAAGGATTTTTGTTATTTCAAAATCAGCGTTGGTCTTCGAATTGAAGTGCGGGATGAAATTTAAGGAGAATATTGTATGGGATTGAGAACAATTCTTTACGGATATAAAAGAAACCACCTTTGTTTTAATATAATACAGGAGGAAGCCGACGTTGTTAGAAAAATATTTAATGAGTACATATCCGGTAAAACGATGAAAAGCATTGCGGATGATTTGTCTGCGGATGGAATTGTTTATTACAAGGACAAAAGCAACTGGACAAAAAATGCTATCTGCCGAATACTGGAAAATGAACATTATGCCGGAGATTATGATTATCCGGCAATCATATCGAAAGAAGTTTATTTAACGGCAAATTGTATTAAAACGAGTAAAGGCGGCAAACGAGTCCCGGACGATTACGAAACGGCATTGTTGAAACGAAAAATAATATGCGCGGAATGCGGCCATCGATATACGAGACGAAAAAACTACGTTAGCAATCGTGAAAGATGGGAATGCTCGAATTATTGTAAGTTGTCATTTTTTCTTGACGATAAGGCATTATATAATAAATTGACAACACTTTTAAATCGTATAATCGAAAACCCGGACGAACTACGTTATAGTGTGGTTGGCGACTTGTTTGAACCGACTATGGAAACTATTAGGCAGGATCGGGAAATAGAAAGGATTACAAATCAGAAAAATACGCAGTTTTTGCCCGTAAAAAGAGCAATTTATGACGCTGCATCCGGTCGCTACGATTGCTGCCGTCTTGATTTGTCAAAAGCAGTTACGGATAAGCTTATAGAATACGTCGGGACACTTAAAAAAACTGAAAAACCCGATTTCTCATTAATAGAGGCAATTGTAAAAAAAATAATAGTAAATACGAACGGAATACTTTCTTTTAAATTCATTAATGACAAAATAGTCGACGAGATAAAGGAAAAATGCAATGCAAACGATAATGACAAACCCTAAAGTTGTAACAAAAATAGCCGCCAATCCTTTGTTGGCGGTGCGGAACAACCCGAATAAACTGCTAAATGTGGCGGCATATTGTCGCGTTAGTACTGACTCAGAGGATCAAATCAACAGTTATAACGCCCAGATGAAATACTATAGGGAAAAGATTCTGAGTAATCCCAAATGGCGCTTTGTAGATATATACGCAGATGAGGGTATTTCCGGAACACTTGCCCGTAAGCGAGATAACTTTTTGCGAATGATTAAAGATTGCGAAAAAGGGAAGATAGACCTTATATTGACAAAATCCGTTTCGAGGTATGCCCGTAATGTTGTCGACAGTTTAAGCTATTTGCGAAAACTCAAAGCAATGGGGATAGGCATTTTTTTTGAAGAACAGAATATCAATTCCCTGACAGAGGAAAGTGAAACGTATATAGGCATTTACAGTGTTATTGCTCAAAGCGAGAGTGAAAACATCAGCGGAAATGTAAAATGGGGTATCCACAAGCGCATGCAAAACGGTACGTATGCCTGCCGTTTTAATCTTTTCGGATACAGACGTGACAACGTAACCAAAGAACCTTATATTGTGCCTGAAGAAGCGGAGATCGTCAGGAGAATGTTTAATGAATATCTTGACGGGGCGAGTATTTTACAGCTAAAGGGCTACTTGGAAAGAAATTCGATAAAAACTCTTCGCGGACACAGTGAGTGGAGCACAGATACAATAAAAAACATGCTCAGGAACGAAAAGTATGTTGGTGACGTGATCTACCAAAAGACTTTCAGAGCAGATCCGATTAGTAAACACGTCATTGTCAATAGAGGCCAGAAGGAAAAGTATCTCATAAGCAATAATCATCCGGCAATCATAGACCGCGATACTTTTATGCAAGTGCAAACGGAAATAGCGAGAAGGTCAGCAATTAGAAAAACATCGGAGCGCACGATAACCGGTCAAGGAAAATACAGCGGCAAGTATGCTCTTTCAGAAATACTTGTTTGCGGTTGCTGCGGAAGTCCATATAAAAGAACGGTTTGGACAAAAGTCGGATATGATAAAAAGGTATATTGGCGCTGTTTGAATCGTATCGAATATGGTCCAAAACATTGCAATGAATCCAAAGGGATTGAAGAGAAAAAACTGCACGAAACAATATGTCGGGCACTGCAAAAGGGAATTGGAGAGAATAAAGAGGCGTATTCTCTGATAAAAGCGAATCTGTCATATGCCATTTCCGGCTCCGACAGTTCTTTTGATGTTTTCTCTCTTGAAAAGTGTATTGCTCAAAAGCAATCTGACGTCAGCGACCTGGTCAGAATAAGTATTAAGTCCGGTGGAAACGCTGAAAAATACGAGGAGGAGATTACACGAGTGTATTCTGAAATAGCAACCCTTCGTAAACAATTGAAACAGGCACAGCAAAGTGTGGAGAATAGCATTAGAGCAAATAAAGACGTGTTGAAAGCTATCCGCTGGCTTGAAGAACATAAAATCGTTTTTGACGATTATAACGATACTACAGTCAGACGATTAGTTGATACTATAAGGGTTAATACGGACGATACTGTTACCGTTTATTTAAAATGTGGAATCGAAATAACCGAATTGTTAAAATAATATAATCACCCTCCAAACCCTCAAAATCTGAATCGAGAGCTCTAATGGTGCTAAAGCTTTTTTTAATGATATAAATCTAATAATCTGGAGAAATCTCGATTTTAGTTTGGGTGTAAATTGTTCTATTTCATCTTCCGGGTGGATCGATAATGGTGAAATTGAGGAGGGATAATAATGGAAAAAGTTTCAACTGTAAAGCAGGTTTCAAAAACTGAATACGTTGGTCCTTATCAAATCCAAACAACATCTATCAAGAGTGTTAATTTTTCGGTGCATTTAGATGATTTTGATGCAAAAAAGTAATAAGAATCAAAAAAAGCAGCGTAATTGCGACGAAAAAAATAATTTTGCTATAATCACCCTTCAAATACGAACCATTCGTGTTCGATTAGAGGGTGATTTTCTTATCTAAATCCAGTATAACAGACGATAATAGTTTTTGTATTATCGATAATCACCCTTCAAATACGAACCGTTCGTGTTCGATTAGAGGGTGGTTTTCTTATACAAACCCGCTATTAATGCGGGTTTGCGCGGCGGTGTTTTATCGTACACTTTTTCAAAAACTGTCCAAATCACGAAATGAATCAGTGAAAAAGATTCTCAAACGAACCGTCGGTGTTCGATTAAATCCTCCGCAAAGCCGCTTGTTTCCTGATATATTCGTCTTCGCACTTGTTCGGTGTACGATAACATAGCACCGAATGAGGACGTTTTTCGTTGTAGAAGACTATATAACTTTTGACCGCCTCTCTGAACTCTCTTTCGGATCGGAAATCCGTGCGGTATAATCTTTCAGTTTTCATGCTTTTGAAGAATGATTCCATGACGGAGTTGTTATACGGATTCCCGGGATTGGAAAATGATTGCCGGACTTTCAGTTCCGCCAAACAAAGCCGGAATGCCGCAGAGGTGTAGTTGCATCCTCGATCGCTATGAAAAATCAGGTTTTCCGGTTGACGATCTTTGTAAGCGGACAGAAATGTTCCCCTTGTAAGTTGCGTACTGTTGTTTAATGATATCCTGCAAGCTATTACTTTTCGAGCGAATAAATCAATGATCACACAAATATAGTAGACGTTATTCTTATATTTGAAATATGTGACGTCGCTTACCCATACTTCGTTTGGCTTGGTGACGGTGAACTGCTGGTTTAACAGATTTTCTTTTCTCTCCAGGTTTATATAATATAGTTTTTTGGCGTTGGTTCCAATCGCAAACCATCCGTTCTCGTGCATAATATCTGCGACGGTTTGTTGCCCGACGCTGTATCCTCTGTCTTTTAGTACGGCGTGAACCTTGTTAGCGCCGTATATTTGCCTGTTGTTATGAAATATTTCTTCAATTATCGGAGTCAATTCACGCTTTTTTGCTTCAAAAAGCGTGTTTTCTTTTTTGGCTCGCAGTATATGATTATAGTAGCTGCCTTTAGCGACCTTCATAGTTTTGCAAAGCAAATGAACGCTGAATTTATCTGAACAGTTTAATATGTAGTCATAGCGCGCTTGCAAGGGAGAAGCTACCGTGCAAGGAGCGTTTTGCAGGATTTCGATCATCTTTTCCTGCTGATCGCATCGCCGTTTTAATACGAAATAGTCCCTCATGTTTATTTGCCGTTCCTGTTTTTGACAATCAGGCGACTCCTTGATCCATTTGTAAATAGTGCTTCGAGCAACATTTGATTGTTTGGATAAACCTGAAACAGAAACGCCGGATAGATACGATTTAACAATGGCCTTTTTATTATCGCTGTTGTAATACTTTTTCATACCGAGAAACCGCCTTTTTAATTTTCAGTATATCATACAATGCAAGTCTGCGCTTAAGGATAAATTGAAAAAAGCGTGTTTATTTGTTATACCACTTATGGTTCTTTTTTCTTTCGGTTCTCTCAAATCCATTTTTCTATTCCACCTTATTGTGATATTTCCGTTATACCATCAGTATGTCTTTAAGAATGTCAGTGGATTATTCTGGTTAGAATATTGACATTAGCTTTTGAGTATGTTATAATGTGACTGATTTAGAAAATAAATCAAAATTAGTCGGAGGAAATTAAATGAAATATATCAAACGGAAAATAGAAGAAAAACTGCTGACATCATCCAAAACTTTTAAGGCGGTTTTGTTGACCGGCGCCCGGCAGGTGGGAAAATCGACCGTTTTGAAAAACATTTTTCCAGATTACAAGTACGTTTCTTTGGATGATCCTTTCCTTGAGGAACAGGCTAAGACGAGCGGCGATCTGTTTTTGTCCTTGAACCGGCCGCCCGTTACGCTGGACGAGGTGCAGCGGGCACCCGAATTGTTCCGATATATAAAGATCGCCTGTGATGAGTCGGGCGAAAAGGGGCTTTTCCTACTGTCCGGTTCTCAGCAGTTTAAACTGATGCAAGACGCTTCGGATTCGCTTTCCGGTCGAGTCTGTATCATGGAACTGGCGGGGTTGTCTTTGCGTGAGATCACAAATGACCCTTTCAATGAGCGCTTTGTTCCTACGACGGAGTATATGAGAGAACGCGCGAAGACCGCAAAGGTGCCTAAGAACATTTGGGAACTCATCCATCGCGGGTCCTATCCCGAATTGCAGGATAAAAATGTGAGTTGGTCGGATTTCTACGCCAGCTACGTCAAGACCTATATGGAGAGGGACGTAAGGGAGCTTTCTGCCGTTCACGATCTTGATGTGTTCCGTCGTTTTATGATTGCCGTCGCTGCCCGCACCGGCGAAGTTTTGAACTATTCCAACATCGCAAGTGAAGTCGGGAAGGACGTAGGCACCGTCAAAAACTGGATTTCGATTCTGGAAACTTCCGGCATTATCTATCTTTTGGAGCCTTATACCGCGTCGGTTTTGAATCGCGCCATAAAAACTCCTAAACTTTATTTTAGGGATACCGGACTTGCCAGTTATCTTACCCGTTGGCTGACGCCCGAGGCATTGGCTTACGGTGCAATGAACGGACATATGTTTGAAACCTATGTAATCTCGGAAATCCTGAAATCCTTTTCCAACGCAGGAATTGATTATCGCTACTGCGTGTCATATTATCGCGGGAAAGATAAGAAGAAGGTCGTAAAGGATGGAGAAGAGCAAGCTGTTGAATCGGAGATTGATTTCATCATTGAGGAAAACGGCGTTCTCTATCCTATTGAGATCAAGCAGTCTAGCCGCGTGACCCCAGATGAAACAAGCGCCTTTATGGTGCTTGACAAGATTTCTGACAAAAAGCGCGGTACTGGCGCTGTCGTGTGCCTGTGCCCTCAACCCGGCGCCTTGCGTGAAAATGTCCTCCAGATTCCTGTGTGGTATATTTGAAAACAATAAAAACGGAAAGGAATTAACAGCGATGATTGGCGATTTCATAGTTGGGCTTATCATCTCCGCTATCAATAATGGTTTTGGGAATAAGAAAAAAACTCCGTGATAGAATTGCACTATCTTCTTTTTCTAAAAAAACGAAACAATGGTGTGATAAATACATAGCTGCTCATGATGGCACGGTTTTAACCAGTAGTGATTTTGCATCGTATTTTGAGAGATATTATGTTATTAATCACATGCTTGATTTTTGTGTTGGAAAGGTATCGGCTTCGGAAGATGACTTTTTGGATGAGGAGCTTGCTTGTGCAAAAGACGCTTTTTCAAACCCGCTCAAGCCGTTGAACTTTTCTCTTATCAAGTCCTTTTTGAAGGACCTGTTTAATACCTGAGTATTCGTTGCTTCTTCCATGGGATTTGTCATCTTTAAAGCCGTTGGACGAAGCAGTAACTGCAATGTATCAGCAAATGGCAATGAATATAGACGAGAGTTCAAAATTGGCACAGACACGAGACAGCTTATTGCCTAAACTTAACTGGCGAGCTTGATGTTTCTGAAATCGAACTCTAACCGCTGAATTATTGTTTTTAATAGGGTTAAAAAAACGGAGAACCAAACTATAAAAATGAATTGTATTTATAAAGCAAAGACAATAAAGCTTAATCCACAAAAAGAACTCCCTGTTATTGGCGTAAAAATAATTGACGAGCAATATGCGTCAGATTTTATCAACAAAGGAGTTATTCATTTTTCAAACCCTAAAATTTGGAGAGATCCTAAAAAATGTAGTGGGAAACAGCTTGATGAAGACGAAGGTTGCTTTTGCTTTTCTATTGAGAATAATGATCTATCGTATTCAAAAGCCGGAAGATGTTTTGAACGCACCCAAGTAAATGGCGGCTGGAAGTATTTCGAAAAAACAGATAAAATTGTTGGGACTTGTTTATACGGAATTTTAAAAAGTGATTTTCAGGAAAGAGAGATGCGATACGGTGTAAGAACAATGCCATCTCAGAACATTACTGTTCCAAAAACGTATTTTGATAATTTTACTGTTAACACTGATAAAGAAGAGAAAACTATTATAATATTTTATTTACCAAGATTTTGCAATATGGTTGTTGATAAATGCATAGAAATGGGTGCTCAGAAGGAAGAAATATTTATTACGACCGTCTATTATGTTGATAAAAAAATACCTTTTTGCACACTTGAACCTTTTCCTTTTGAATACTTTCTTAAAGATAACAGCTTTTCAAGTCAAGCTGAATTGCGAATTATAATTGCATCAAAGAATGAAGAGTTTTATAGGAAACTTCAAGAAAGTAACAATAATATAATTATTGGGGACATTTCTAAATTTGCAGTAGTTCAAGATAAATATAAATTCGATTTAGATTTATCGATTCAAGGAAATAAATTGTTATACAAATTATCCACACCAATATCATTATCTTTAGATGATCGTAGTTTTGCAGAATTGGTAGGTGAACTGTATCAAATTTTACAAAATCTGTTACCTGGAGAACCAAAAAGCCAGGACGAACTTCAAGCGTTAACAAAGCCTATAATTGAACACTTAAAGTACAAATATAACGTCGAATACAGGGATGATTGGCGATTATATAATGTCCCGTATGAATTATATCTTTCTTTGCCTGATTTATATAAAGGAATGTGTAATTCAATCGTTTAATAACAACTACCATATCAATGAAAGGAAAATAACTTAAAAAAGAATTATTAGGCTTAGTCAAATGTTTTCTGTTCCTTCCATTAGGCATATTTCATTTACACTAAACTTTTCGTTTTATGAATTATTTGCTTTTTTGTTCATATAATTAAAATTTCATTGCCGTCACTTTTTCGGATTAGTCTTATGACTTACTTTCATTTCTTTTCTCAAGTGTTTGTTTATGATAATGATATTGATCAGATTATTTTTTATATTGCGACCATTATCAATTACTTATATGCTTTGCCCTATTGTACCGAAAAGATAAAAGTAATAATAAAAAAAGAGAAAAGAATCTTAATGAATAATAAAGCAAGTAAAGGTAACTGTATTACGATTCTCATATTAGATGTGTTTCCCGTAAAAAAGCGTTATAAATAGTTAAGGATGATATTCATCGAAAAGTTGCGTCAGATACGACACAACTTTTCACTATTTCATATTTAATAGCCGTATTATTCAAATGAGCAAAATACTAAACACTGCCGACGCTTTTTTAAAATCTTACAAAACCCGGCTTTTTCTCTTGACAATATAACGGTATGCCGTTATAATATTGGCAGGGCAGGTGAATACTATGGATATGAACGAAATCATAAATCAAAAGCGGTTATCCAAATATCGCGTCGCAAAAAATAGCGGAATACCTTATATGACTCTGAACGATATCTGCAGCGGAAAAACAAGACTTGACAAATGCAGCGCCGAAACGGTTTACAAGTTGTCAAAAGAGCTTAACGTGCCGATGGAAGAATTATTGGAGCCGTATCTGACGCCGCGCCCCTCCTTCGACCTTTTCAAAAGCAACGTCTGTCATAAGCTTAAGGAACTCGGAGATATAGATTTCTTGATAAACACCATAGAAAACGACGATATTACGGCGTATTACAAAAAAGCGTGGTATCCTGAAAGCTTGTATCTTCTTGCCATGGTGGATTATATAAGCAGGATAAACGACGTCCCGCTTTGCAATTCTTATAACGAGATCCGTAAAATGAAGCTAAAGAATACCATTTATCCGTCAAGCGTAATAGCCGCTTCCGCGGTATCGTCGGACGATTGGATAAAGAAGAAGGCGGCGGCCGAATCTATCCCCGAGTTTATGCGTTTCAATATTGTAGAAAGCGAGATCAGAAATGTCAACTGAAAATTCAAACGTATTCAAAAAAGACAAGCTCGATTTATATCTTTACGAGCTTGCAAAGGAATATAAAAAGCTCACCGGTGGACATACGCCGGCAGAAATCATCCTGATAGGCGGCGCCGCAATTATAGAGAGTTACGGTTTCCGAGATATGACGACTGATATAGACGCCGTCATAAACGCCGCCTCGGCGATGAAAGACGCGATAAATCTTATAGGCGACCGATACGGCCTTCCGAACGGCTGGATGAATTCGGACTTTCAAAAAACCGATTCATACAGCAATAAACTGATACGGTATTCGTCGTTTTATAAGACTTTTAACCGTGTGTTGAACGTACGCGTCGTGACGGGGGAATACCTTGTCGCAATGAAACTTCGCGCCTTCAGGCAGTATAAGAACGACCTTTCGGATATTATAGGCATCTTGGCGGAGCATGAAAAGCGCTGCGACGGTATTACCGCAAAGCGGATCGATAATGCTGTGGTAAATCTATACGGTTCGTGGAACGGATTCTCGAAAGAATCGCGGGATTTTATTTCAAAGACGCTTTTGGCGGGCAATTACAAAAAGGTGTATGATCTTGTCAGAAAAAATGAAAAAGACGCGAAAGAAGAGTTGACCGATTTTAATAAACAGAATCCGGGAGTTCTAAACGGCGAAAACGCAGACGCCGTACTTAAGCTACTTCGCGCAAAAAAACAAAAAGACGATTACGAAAGATAACAGACGATAATAGTTTTTGTATTATCGAGCGTAAAAGAGCATTGGTTTTAACGTGTGATATAAAACGCAAATAATAATAGGAAAATACGAGAATTTACAGTTTGTTTTTTTCGAGCGATAATCACAAAAAATATACCGCCCTAATGGGCGGTATATTTTTTGCCATCTTCGAAGGATTCGAACCGCGAATCGCCGCGGCGGCAAAGCCGACACGACGGAGAAACGGTCCGGGGGACCGTTTCGAATTCGCCCAAGGGAGCGAAGCGACCGCGATAAAATCCTTCTCCCGCGTCGTCGGCGCAAAGTCCGCTATGCTTCGGCGCGTTTTTGACAAAAACACGCCGTCCGCCCGCTCCCTTGCGCCTCCTCTCCCCAAAAACGGCGGAATACTAAGTCCGCCGTTTTCGGGATCCCCCGAGAAAGCCTTCCCGCAGTTGCGATTCATCTTGCAAGAATAATTTTTTTATGTTATTATGATTTTGTTTAATAAACAAAAAGGCGGTGATACGGTATGATCATCAATACGGGACAAAGAACGGATATTCCGGCGTTTTACGCGGACTGGTTTGCAAACAGACTGCGCGAGGGCTTTGTCTGCGTGCGCAATCCGTATTATCCCGGGCAGGTCAGCCGCTATCACCTCGATCCGTCCGTGGTTGACTGCATCGGCTTCTGCACCAAGAATCCCGCCCCGATGTTTCCGTATATGGACTTGCTGAAAGGTTACGGGCAGTATTGGTTTGTGACGATCACCCCTTACGGGCGCGACGTCGAACCGAACGTGAAGGACAAACACGAACTGCTCGAGGATTTCAAAAAGCTGTCCGGCATAGTCGGCGTGAATTCTGTTGGTTGGCGGTACGATCCGATCTTCATCACAGACAAGTATTCCATAGAGTATCACCTGCGCGCGTTCGAGAAAATAGCGGCAGCGCTCGACGGTTACACCAAAACCGCTGTGATCAGCTTCATCGACCTGTACTCGAAGGTCAAGCGCAACTTCCCGGAGGCGCGCGAAGTCACAAAGGAACAGCGGCTCACGTTCGGAAAAGAAATGGTGAAAATCGCCTCCGCACACGGTATGACCCTCAAGCCCTGCGCCGAGGGAGACGAGCTTGCGCCTTTCGGCGCGGACTGCGGCGGGTGT
>JAEEGL014430084.1_pt1 | contig 18387 bp, 15 predicted proteins | sample 9134231 | NCBI WGS metagenome assembly JAEEGL01 (sample SAMN16246548, study PRJNA631951) | gut metagenome | biome: gut microbiome; feature: rumen; material: fiber-attached | host: Bos | place: Iran: Karaj | collected 2018-10 | reverse complement strand
CGGGCAGGCGGTCCCCACGCGCCTCAACCTCGAAAGCGGAAACATCACGACCGTTTGCCCCGACCCACTCTGCGCGCACGACAGCAGTGACTGTCCGTTCTACGGCACGGTATGCTTCATGCCTGTCGAGTTGGAAGGCCGCACGCAGTTTCTCGCCGTCCGCCACTATTCATACCCGGTGAATACCCTGACCAGAGTGGAGCATGTCCGCGTCTATGACCTCGAGCGATACGACCCGCTCACCGGCGAAAGCGCCGTCCTTGAGGAATACGACAGCGGCATGACCCTCATTCCGGAAGCCTATGTCGGCAAGTACCGCTTCTATGTCTCGGCGGATCGCGGCATAGACGGCGAGTGGACCGGCGGCGTCGTGCGGATGGATCTTCTGAGTGGAGAAAAGGACATGATCTTTGAAGGGCAGCAGGGTTTGTTCCTGCTCGTTCGGGAAGACCGTATATACATGGCGGACGGCGAGACGCTCTTCTCCTTCGACGGTACTGCCGATGACCCTGCCAGAACGCGCCGCACAGAGCGGACGGATATGCCGCCATACACCTTCACCATACTCCCCGTGACGGACGGGAAAAAGTTTTATTATCCCTTGTACGAAGATGGAGCCGGAGCCGTCCGGGTAATTCCGCTTGACGACGGGCGGCAGGAGGTTTCGTTCCCCCTCCCTCTCGCCTCCGGCTGGGGCAAGCTCTTTCCGGCGGACGGTGGGTTCTGCTATTTCTCCGGCACAAACACCGTGCTTGGGAAGGCGGAAATTCCGGGCTATGAGAGTGGCGAGGTCATCCTGTACGGAGAGCAATTTCGTTTCTGCCGCCCGGATGGCTCCGGCGACCGGCTTGTGTACCGCTTTACGGACGAGTACGCTTCCTGCCGCCCCCTCGAAACGATCTCCGACGGACGTTACCTCTACTGTTATTACACCTGGTGGGAGGACCCGGACGGTGATGGCGTGTACAGGGACGGCGCGAGTCGGTACAGCTTTCCCGGGAACGGGCACAGTGGCTGCTCCCTTCTCCGGATCGATATCAAAACGGGCGGGATTCGGAAAATCACTGTCCGTGCGGACGGCGAATGAAGTACGTCAATCAAAACGAAAGGAGGCGTTTCAAAGATGACGGATCGGGACATCGTCGCTCTGTTTTTCGCGCGGGACGAGCGGGCGATTGCGGAATTCGAGCGGGCTTACGGCGCGCTGTGCCGCAAAATCGCCGCCGACATCACCGGGGACCGGCTGACGGCGGAGGAATGTCTGAACGACGCCTGCCTGCGCCTGTGGAACGCCATCCCGCCGGAGAATCCCGCCTCCCTCCGGGCGTACGCCGCGAAGGTCATGCGGAATCTGGCCCTGAACCGGCTGGAACGGGAACGGACGGCCAAACGAAACGCGGTCCTCACGGAGCTGGACGGCATCGCGGACGCCGCCGGAGTTCCGTTCGACGACGCGCTCGCTGAATCGGACGCGCTGGCGAAGACGATCGACCGCTTCCTCACCGGACGGACGAAGATCGAAGTCATCGTCTTCACGCGGCGGTATTTCTCCGGGGAGAGCGGACGGGACATCAGCCGGGCGACGGGCTTGTCCCCGGTGAAGATCTCGCGGATGCTGAAACGGCTGCGGCACGATCTGGCAAAGGAACTGAAGAAGGGGGGGAATTGACGTATGAAACGGAATCTGAACGGGACGGATCTCGCGCGGGTGATGGGCGGCATCGACGCGCGGTGGATCGACCTTGCGTATAACGAAGAGGAAATCCGGAAAGCGGCGGCGGATGAAAAGTTCCATGTCGGAAAGAGGAGAATCAGCAGGCTTTTCGGTGCGGAGCTTCGGAAGATCCTCGGCGTAAAGGTCGTGTGGGTTTTCCTCGCCGTCTTCCTCGCGCTCAATTCCTTCCTCGCGTGGCGGGCGGCCGGACGTTCTTCCGCGGCGGTCTATCCCGCGGGTCTGGTCGGGCGGTTCTTCGCCGGGTATTTTGACAATACGGAGGAATACGAGGCGCGGTACCGGGAGATCACCGACTTCGCCGACGAACAGAACGAACTGCTCTTCGAAGCCATGAGGACGGGGGATCCGGATTTTGAACTCGAGACCCTGCCGAACCGCTATTCCGACGACGACACGGTCCCGGACAGCCTGCTCTTCTCCCTTGTCCATCAGGCCATCGATCAGAGCGAGGGCTATCCCGCGCGGCTCGAGAAGGTGACGGACGCGGCGCGGGCCAATCTCGAGGAATTCCGGCGCATGGGTGTCGGGGAAAATTCCTTCTCGTGGAAGTACCAGACCGAGGTCATCCGGCGGTACGAGGCCATGCGCGGCACGGTCGAGATCGGCGTGGAGTACGTCCGCGGATGGGGGGACTATTTCGACTACCGCCTCGGCGACGTGCTGCTCTTTCTCATGCTCATCCTGACGGGTTCCGTCGTCTTCACGCAGGAGAAACAGGCGGGATTTCTCCCGGTCCTGCGCGTATCGAAGCGGGGACGCGCGGAGACGGCAGCGGTCAAGATCGGCCTGACGCTCGCGCTGACATCTCTCTTCGTTCTGCTCTTCACCTTCACGAGCTTTGCCGCGTTCGGCGCGAGGATCGGGTATTCCTCTCCGGAGAACGCGCTCCAGGCCCTGCCCGATTTCACCTATTCGCCGTACCGGATCACGGTAGGACAGTATTTCGGTATCACCGTCCTCATCCGGCTGCTCGCGGCTGCCGTGTTTTCCGTGCTGATGCTTGTTCTCTCGAACCTTCTGCGCCATCCGGTGCTCTGCTATATCGCGGGACTCGCGCTCTTCGGGCTGAATCTGCTGCTCGGGCGGCTCGACGCATCCCACGCGGCGGCGCACCTCAACCTCGTCTCGGCGGCTGCGGTCAATTCGCTCTTCACCCGGTACCGCGCGGTCAACCTCTTCGGCGCTGCTGCCGGGATGGTGCCCTTCATGATCGCGCTCTTCGCCCTTCTGCTCGCCGGTGGGGCCGTCGCAACCATCCTGCTCCACTCGAAAGGGCAAGCGGATCGGCGGATCGGCTTGTTCGACGCGATTCTCTCCTTCGGGATGACGGCGGCGGCGCGGATCCGGGGCTTCTTCACCGCCGAGAGGCGCAGGGAACGGCGGGCAGCGCGGACGTACTCTCTCTCGCTGTTCCGGGCCGAGGTGTTCAAGACGCTCATTTCCACCCGCTTCCTCGCGCTGCTTCTGCTGCTGCTCGCGGCAAAGGGGTGGTATTCGGCGCGGTTGTACGAGGCGAAACCCTCCTATGCCGATTCGGTGTACAAGGAATATATGACCGAACTCGAAGGGCCGTGGACGGAGGAAAAGTCCGCGTGGATCGCGGCGGAGCGGGCCCGGATCAACGAACTGCTTGCCAAAAAGGACATCATGCAGGAGGCGTATCTGAGGGAAGAGATCAGTCTCCCGGAATACCGGGAATATCTCTCGGAGTACAGTTCCGCCGAAGCGCGGTCGGATCTGTTCGAGACGATCGAGCGGCACGAGGAGTATCTGAAAGCGCGCGATTCCGGCTCCGGAACGTCCGGCTGGTTCCTCTACGACACCGGCTGGCGGCGGCTCTTCTCCGGGGACGCGGATCTCTTCCTCTATACGGCGGTGCTTCTGCTCCTGACGGGATCCTTCGCCGGGGAATACGTGTCCCGGTCGTCCTCCGGCTCCTTCGCGCAGATCCTGCGGGCGACGAAGCGGGGCCGGAATGAGACCTTCCGTGCGAAGCTCGTCTCGTCCGGCGCGATTGCCGTTCTGCTGGCCCTCCTCTCGTGCGGCATGGACTATTATTTCATCTCGAAGAACTACGCCCTGCCCTCGCCCGGCGCGCCGGTGTGCTCCCTCGAGCTCTTCGGCGCGTATACGGGGAGTCTCTCGGCGGCGGGATACGCGGCGGTGTTCGTACTGCTGCGCGTTCTCGGGGCGTTTCTCATGGCGATGCTGGTCTGCGCGCTGTCGGAACTCTTGGCGCGGTATCTGCCCGTGCTCGGCTCGGCGGTCGCGCTGACGCTGTGTCCCGCGCTCTTCGCGGCGTTCGGCTGGCGGGCGGCGGAACGGGTGAATTTCCTCTCCCTGCTCGCGGGGACGCCCCTCTTCCTCGATTCCGCGCGGGTCTCGCTCTTCGGCTCCGGCTGGGCGATGCTCGGCCTGTGGATCGCCGCCGCCGGGATCGCCGTCACCGCATTGCTCTGGCCCGCGAGGAAGATGTTTGTAGAGTGAAAGAAGGGGTGATAAATGCGAAAAATACTTGTTGTTTTGGTTGTCTTGCTCCTCCTCCCCTCCTGTGCCAAATCCGCGCCTGCCGGGCCCGTCCCTTTCTTCAACGCGCAGTATATCGGTTTTCTCGGTTCGACCGCCTATGTCAGCAATCTGCTGTTCATTACGTCCTATACCCCGGAGGGGATCCGGGAAGGACTTTGCCGGGACCCGCTGTGCAAGCACGACGGGAGCGACGGGATCTGCCCGGACTGCAGTCAGTTTCATTTCAAGGACCTTGTCACGGACGGAAGCATCCTCTATTTTTCGGGCATGACTGCCGATTCCGCAACAGGCGCGTTCTCCCGCGAGCTGTACAGCCTCTGGCCGGACGGGAGCGATTTCCGGCTGCTCGCGAAAACAGACATGACCGGGAGCGATTCACCGGACTTTAAGGTCGGGGGCGGCTCTCTCTGGTTCACGCAGGGGCAGTACGACGAGGACGCCCCGGAGGGAGAGCGCGAAACCTTCTCGATCCTGCGCGTACCCGTTGCGGGAGGGGAGCCGGAGATGGTCGGAGAAGGGTATCTGTTTGCGCCGGGTTTCGCCGTCAGCGCGGACGGGAAGACGCTCGCGGTCATTAATGCTTCCTATTCGTCAAGATCAGCGGAAGCCCCTGCGTCTTCGGAAGGGGTTTGGGTCGAACTCACCGACATGGAAACGGGAGAAAAAACGGTGGTCGATCCTCCCGCCGCGGACGAAAACCTCCTGTTCATCGACTGGTGGCAGGGGGAGTTCTGGCTCCGGTCACAGAAGGACGCGAATGTCACCTTCACCCGGGACTCCGGCGAGGTCGTCGAGCAGAAGCGGCATGGTTGGGTGCTCTATCGTCTGCCGAAAGGGGAGAAACAGTTTGTCCGTGTCGGGGAGGCCGACCTCGGCTTTATCTTCGGCGGAGACGCCGTCTATTACACGCGCGAGGAAAGCGAATACATCGGCACCAAGCCCATGCCGACCGGAAGACCGGGGGAGTACCGGGACACGGATTTCTTCGAGGCGAAAACCGTTGCCGTCGGATTGTGGAAAGACGGGGAGATCACAGAACTTACCCCGGACTTGCCCGACGGATTTGAGAAGCTGCTCCTCACGGCGGGGGCGGACGGGATCCTCTACGGCAGCCTGAGCGACGGCGGGCGGAGATATTATGAGACGGGAGAAATCGACTTCGTCCGGTGCGCGCTCGACCCGGAGACGTTTGAAGTGATTCGAATATTCGAGGAGGGTGTACCGTGAAAAAAGTATTGTTGCTGTCTCTCGCTGCGCTTCTGTTCCTCCCCTCCTGCACAAAAACGCAGACACAGCCCGAGCCTTCTCCCGATCCGGTACGCGAGGGCTGGACCTACGCGCCGCCGGAGACCGGTATGTACGGGGGCCGCGCGCGTCTTATCGCGGGAGATCAGTTGACTGTGGAGGACGGATATCTGTACTTCGACGGAGGAGTGGGGGACGGCTACGTCGTTCCGATGCGCATGAATCTCGAAACCGGAAATGTAACCGCTCTCTGCACCGATCCGGTGTGCGCCCACAACACCGTGGAATGCCCGCTGTACGGGATGAGGCATTTCATCCCTGTGCGGATCGGCGAGAAGACGCAGATTCTTGCGCTGCGGTTTTATCCATATCCGGAGCAGACCCTGAGCGGAGAGGAATGGACCACAGTCTGGGACCTCGTGCGTTATGACCCGATGTCCGGAGAAAAAACGGTCCTTGAGACTTATGAGGGGCACATGGGGTTCACCCCGGAGGTGTATCTCGGAACGTACCGCTTTTACATCTCACAGGTTTATGACGAAGAGGATAATTGGATTGGCGGGCTCACGCGGATGGACATAACGACCGGGAAAACGGAACTTTTATTTGAAGGGTTTTATATGCCCCTGCTCGAAAAGGACGGCCGCGTCTGGGTATCGGACGGCGTCGGGATCTTCTCCTTCGAGGCCCAAAGCCCCTCCCCGTTCCTGCGAGAGGAATTCAGCAGTCCCTCCGCCATGCTTCCGGACCAAACGATGTGTTCGACGGACGGCACAAACCTCTACGTTACACAGAATCAAAGCGACACCGTCCGCGTCTTCCCGCTCGACGGCGGGGAGGAACGGGTCATTTCGGTTTCGTTTGCCGATTCTTACGCACGGATCATCCCGGCGGGCGGATGGCTCTACTATTTCTCCGGGGAAAATACCGTCCTCGGCGATGCGCGGATCCGCGGTTACGCGTCGGACAAGGTGGAACTGCACGGCGAGGAGTTCCGGCGCTGCCGTCCGAATCCTTCGGCGCCGGACGGAACGGAGGATGAACTTGTCTTCCGCTTCGAGGGGGAATGGGCGTCGTTCCGGCCGAGTCATACCGTCTCCGACGGGCGATATCTCTACTGCTTTTATTCCTGGTGGGAGGATCCTGACGGCGACGGTGTGTACCGGGACGGGGACAACCGGTACAGCTTTCCGGTGAACGGGCACGACAACTGCTCGCTTCTCCGGATCGACTGCGAGACGGGCGAGGCGGAAATCATCACGATACGGGAGGGGACGAAATGACGCTCACCATTCAGAACATCACCAAATCCTACGGCACAAACCTTGCCCTGGACCGCTTCACCGCGATGCTCGAACCCGGCATCCATGCTCTGCTCGGGCCGAACGGGAGCGGAAAATCCACCCTCATGAACATCATCACGGACAACCTCAAGGCGGATTCCGGCTCGATCACCTATACCTCCGACGAGGGGGTAAGCGAAGACGTGCTGAAAATGGGCGTCCGCTTCCGGGAAAAGCTCGGCTTCATGCCGCAGTACCCGGGGCTGTATCCGAACTTCTCCGTCGAGCGGTTTATGTGGTACATGGCCGCGCTGAAGGGCATGAAAAAAGAATCCGCCCTGGAGCAGATTCCCGAAATCCTGAAAGCGGTGGAACTGGACGACGTGCCGCAAAGAAAAATCGGCGCGCTGTCCGGGGGCATGAAGCAGCGGCTGGCTTTGGCGCAGGCTGTCCTCGGGGATCCCGAAATCCTCATCCTCGACGAGCCGACGGCCGGGCTTGACCCTAAGCAGCGCATTTCGATCCGCAACTATATCTCCCGCATCGCCTTCGACAAGATCGTCCTGATCGCCACCCACGTCGTGCCGGATATCGAATTCATCGCAAGGGACGTCATCCTTCTCAAAAAGGGCGTGATCGTGGACAACGCTCCCCCACACGCCTTGACGGAGAAGATCGCAGGCTCGGTGTGGATCGTCCCCTGCGCGGAGAGCGACGTGCCGGACATGCAGAATCGGTTCCGCGTGACGAATATCTCCCGGGACGAGCAGACGGGCGAAGTGCTGCTACGCGTGCTGAATGAAGACAAGCCCTCCGATGGCGCAAGGACCACCGCTCCGACGCTCGAGGACTATTACCTCCGGGTGTTCGGGGAGGAAAGCGGGAAAGGAGACGGATGAGATGAAACGTTCCATCCTCTGCTTGTTTGTCCTCTGCGTCCTCCTCGTCTCATGCGGCAGGCACACACTCTATTACCCGGATGTGGATTTTACGCCCACACCCACCGAGGAAACGGAACTGCTCCCCGGGATCGAGCCGGTCTACACGGACGGGCTTGTCCCGGAGGGATACGAACCGTTCAAAGACGATCTGGTTCTTCCGTTCAGCCTCGGAGAAACGATATATCATTATCTCGTCAATCCGTATTCGGCGCGGACAGTCCGGTTCTGTCACGACCCGCTGTGCACCCACGAACCGGATCCCCCGGGCTGCCCGGAGATATTCCTGTACGGTCCGATCCTCTGCTGGGACGGCAAATTCTTCTTCTCAGGCGCGGACAGGGCCGAAGTAGACTGGTATGAGCCGGACGGAAACGGCGGCTGGATCGTCACGCGGAAAACCGTCCCCTACGGAGGGCGGGGGATCATCCGCTATGACCCGCTCACGCTCGAGAGAAAAGCCGTCCTCAAAGCCGAGGACAGAGCGATATACAAATATGATATCCCGGACATGGTGCTGTACGGGGATGATCTCTATTACTACGACCGGGTGCAAGCGGAAGACAACAAAGTCCGCCAGCATCTTTACCGGCTGAATCTGAAAACCGGAAAAGCCGCCGATCTCGGGGAGTATCTCGGATACAGATTTCTCATCGTGCAGGCGGGGTATATCTGGAATTATTACGGTTTTTTAGGCCTGAACGACTCCCCGCTGTGGGAAGACGCCGCGGATTACTTCGTTCGGTGCGGCCTCGACAATCGGAATCCCGAAAAGATCCCCGTCCGGAAAGAGCTGGGCGGGGACATCGACGGCTATATCCTGCCGCGCACGGATCCGGACTCCCATCTGCGGTATCTCTTGTATGTCGGGGACCGTGACGAACCGCACGTTTACGAGACAAGGCGGGAGATCCTCAGCTGGGAGGACGGGATCGCCGTCGAACTGGATACGGACGAGGACGAAAAGGGAATCCTGTTCCGCCACGATTACCGGACGGGAGAGGATCGGCAGATCTCCGAGGACTGGGCCGGGGAATACAAAGACTTTCTGCCGACCGTAACCTGCGTGTACGCAAACCGGTATGCGGTCTACGCCATGCACGAGACGCGGTATGATTACAGAGCGTCGTACGGAAGGGTGCGGTTCTATGTGCGGGTGGACATCTTCACGGGCGATTCCGTCCCGATCCTCGCGGAGTATTCTCCTGCGAAGGGTGGGGATGAGGCTCCGGGAGGATGAGGGATGAGAACGATCAAAGGAGGAACGGCTGTGAAAAAAGTGCTCTGCGGCATTCTTGCGGGGATTCTGATCTTCTTTAATCTGATTTCCTGTGATTCCGGACAGACGTCCGCGACCGATGGGACGGAGCCTGTCAAAACAGAGATCGGACCGGAGTATGATTTGTACGTGTACCGTATGGAAGAAGGCGCGATCGGATGGAATCAGCCCGGGATTCCATTCAAGGTGAACCTTGTTTCCGGAAGAACGACTCCCGTCTGTACGGATCCGCTGTGCATGCATGACACGGAAGAATGCCCGTTTTATGAGTGCAACGGCTGCTCGGTTGACGGGGAGATCCTGTTTTACCGGCGCGGCATGCTGACGCCGGACGAAAACGGATATACCGGCACGGAAAAACTTTGCGCCTGTCATGTCGCCGAGGGAAAAACGCGAATTCTTCGGGAATACGCGGACAGTCTCATTTTCCTCGGGGTCCGCAGGGATATGCTGTATTACTATACCGCCGAATGGGGAAGGGAAGAGAGCGACTTTGTCTGCACCTACCGTCTGCACCGCGCGGACGGGAAAAGCGGCTCCGTCGAGGACCTGTCCCTTCCCGGGACGTACCGGACGGTCGGCGGATACATAGACACCCGGGATTACCCGCGGATTCTTACGTTCGATGAAGACGGGATCTGGTGGACCAAGACCGCTGAAGACCTGACGACGGCAATTTTCCGTTCCGGTCTCGATGGGGAGAACTGGACTGAAATCAAAACCGGCGTGAGGACGCTGGCAAGTGTTTATTCCGAAGGATACGGTTATTTCCTCGGCATTTCGGTGGAGCTGACCGATCCGGGAAACAGGCGCGAGGGAGACGGCAGCACGGTCACGTACTCTCTTTCGAGGGCAAAACTCGATTCCGAGGAAGAACCCGAAAGGATCGCAGACGATATCGGCAGCTCCAATTTCCTCGTAACGGACCGGTATATCTTTACAATGGAGGGAGCATTGCCCGTCCCGGAAGGATTGAAGGTCAAAACCGATCCCTTTTCCTGGGGTGCGGAAAGCGGCACGGAAATCCTGAACGGATGCCGCATATGGCGGATGGACCTTAACGGAAACGAACGGACGCTTGTGGGCGAAACAACTGAGTATTTCTTTGCGGGGAGGCAAGGCGTCTCTGACAGAGTCCTGTTTGACTATTATGAAGACGGAGAAAATACCTGGCTCGCATTTTTCCTCATGGAGAGGGATGAGAGCGGCAGGCTGGTGCCGTCGGAGGACACTCTGATCCTGAATACGGGGACGGGTGAGTTCACAGTCAGCGAATTTGCCGGGTGATACTGTCCTTTTTATCCGATCCGAAACAGAAAATGAATCTGCGAATCGCGAACCATTTTTATTTCTTCCGGTTTCATATTTTTTCCGCTTTTTTTCACCGTCCTGTAACCTGGACGGTGTTTTTTTCGTCTATGATAAGTGAAGGGACTTTTCGGGAAGGAGGCGAGTTTAGTGGAAGACCGGGATATCCTCGCGCTGTTCTGGGCTCGGGATGAAAAAGCGATTTCTGAGTGCGAGAAGAAGTTCGGCGCGGAATGCCGCCGGATCGTCCTGCGCATCCTCAGTTCGCCCGAGGACGCGGAGGAATGCGTCAGCGACACGTGGCTCCGGGCATGGAACGCCATCCCGCCCGCGTGTCCGGAACATCTCTCCGCTTTCCTCTCGAAAATCGCGCGCAATCTCGCCCTGAACCGTCTCCGGTTGCGGACGGCGGACAAGCGCGGAGGCGGCGAAGCGGACCGCTGTCTCGACGAGCTCGAGGACATTCTGCCCGATGCGGAAAGTTCGCTTGACGGCGTGCTGCTGCGTGACCTCATGAATCGCTTCGTGCGCGGGCTGAAAGAAGACGAGCGGGTAATCTTTGTACTGCGCTACACACGAGTCTTCACTGTGGAGGAGATTGCCATGTATACAGGTAAGAAGCAGAGCGCGGTCAAGGTCTCGCTGTACCGCACCCGTAAAAAGCTCCGAGACTATCTCAAAAAGGAGGGGATCGAAGTATGAAATGGAATGAAGCCGTTTTCCGCGCACTCGGGGAGATCGATGACGATCTGATCCCGGATGACTCCTCGGAATCTAAGCCCTCAAAATCCGAAGAGAAAAAACATCATGCGGCCAGGAAGGCTCTGACCGCATTCGGGTCTGCCGCTGCGATTTTGCTGATTGTGTCCGGTATCTTCCTTTTCCCGCGGTTGACGGGGGCTGGGACTGCGGCCGAGGATACCCCCTCAGGATTTGTTCCGCTGGAATCCATACCGGATCCTGCTGCCTGCAATCCCCACACCATGGATTATCTGCCCTATCTTTCATCCTACGCCGAAGAATTCATTCCGATGGAGCGTTTTCTCACGATCCCCGCTCCGCCCGAGGCAGAACCGTCACCGCAGATCGTCGAGGCGGATGACCCGGAATCCGTTCCACTGTCCGAAGCCTTCGTCGGCCGGGAAGGCGCGGTCCGGCAGGTGGTCGGAGGGAGCTTTGAAACGGAGGACGCGCTCTTCAAAAACCTGCGCCGGGACGCGGGCTACGCGAACTTCACGCGCTCCTACGGCTGTGTGCTCTGGCGGGCGGACTGGGATCCCGTTCCCGGCGAAGCGGAGTATGCCGCCGTCGTGCCCCTTCTCAGTCCGGACGAGACCCTGTCCATGCTCGCGGCAGGGGAATATGTGACCGACGTGCCGGAGAACGAAACCCCACAGGAGATTGAAACGCATATCGGGCGGCGGACGCTCGTCTATCTGCTCTCCCCGGCGGAGAACTGGATCCGGCTGTACGAGTGCTTTTTCGTGCGGCTGAACCCGGAGGATGACGCCGCGCCGCGCTGGGGCTTATATTACGTCCCGGCGGCGGAGGTTCCCGCAGATGACTGACGACGGAAACGAAAAGGAGGATCACCCCATGAAAAAGACGCTTTCTCTCATTCTTGCCGTGCTGATGCTTCTCCCTGGCCTCGCTTCGTGCGGGACGGAGGAACAAAAGCCCTCAGGTTCTGACGGAAATACCGCGCGGACGGAAAACGCACAGACCGGACAAGCGGGGCAGACAGCAGAAGTCCCCGCGGAAGCAGCGGAAGAAGCCATCGAAACCGTCGAAACCAAACCGCTCCGGTTGGAGCCGGATTACTCTGATTTTGTCATGCCGGAGGAAACCGGAGAGCTGACGGTGTATGGCTATGAAATGATCAATCTCCTTCTTTCGCCCGCGCTCGAGATCTTTCAGGAGAAATATCCCGACGTCAAAGTGAACTTCGTAAAGCTGACGGACGATGAGTTTGAAGCACGCATTGAAACGGAGGTTCCGGCAGGAAAAGGCCCCGATCTGCTTTTCACCAATACCGGCACGCTCCCCGATCCCTTCAAGGCCATGACCATGCATATATTCACCGACCTGAACCCGTATTTCCTGAACGACGCGGAGTTCAGCTTTGACGATTACCTGAAAGATGCCATGGACAGTCTTCTCTGTCAGGGGGAGAGGCAGATCGTTCCGATCGAAATCAACCTGCCCGTTTATAAAACATCGGTTGAAACGCTGACGGAGGCAGGAATTGATCCCGAACAGATCAGAACCTTTGAGGACTACTGCGCCGCGTGCGTGAAGTACCACGAATCCTATCCGGACAACGCGCTGTTTTCCTCGGGCGGGGAGGACGACTACCTCATGGAACTGCTGAGCGCGAGCGGGATGAGGTTCATCGATTATAACGACGGAATCGTATCCGTCAACGAAGAACAGCTTCGCGCGCTCCTCGAAGTGTGCCGGGCGTTCCACACGGGAAGCAGTCACGAAATCGACCTCGACCACAAGGCGATTGAAGGACTGTTCGCGCGGATGTATCTCTGTTCAAACATAGGGACGGGCGAATTGACGCTGATGAACGATTTGAGCCTGATCCGGAACCGCGGTGAAACTCCGTATTTCCTGTCGGTAAAGGATGCAGACGGCGGTGTGACGGCACAGGTTCTGTACTTTGCAGCGATCCCGCAGGGCGCGGCGAATAAACTCAACGCTTACCGACTGCTGAAAATTCTTTTGTCCGAAGAGATTCAGGGCGGACACGAATCGAAAGGTTTTCAGATCAATTATCTGAGAACCGGGATCCCCGTTCTGAAATCCGCCATAGAGAAACGGACGCTCGAGGCGAAGGAGATGTTTTTCCCGGATAAAGACGAGGACGCGCAGCTCATCATCAATTACTGCACTTCCGTTACGAACGCGTCCCTGCTGCCGCACATCATTTACCGGTACATCACGCTCGAACTGATGCCCTACGTCCGCGGCGAAAAGCCGTGGGACGACTGCTACAAACGGTTCCTGAACACGCTGGAACTGTATGCGAGCGAATAACGAAAGGACACCGCCATGAAAAAGACGCTTTCTCTGATTCTCGCCGTGCTGATGCTTCTCCTTGGCCTCGCTTCGTGCGGGACGGAGGAACAGAAGCCCGCGGACACGGGAGTGAACCCCGCGCAGACGGAAAACGCACAGACCGGACAAGCGGGGCAGACAGCAGAAGTCCCCGCGGAAGCAGCGGAAGAAGCCGCCGAAACCGTCGAAATCGAACCGCTCTGGCCGGAGCCGGATTACTCCGATTTCGTGATGCCGGAGGAGACGGGGGAGCTGATCGTCTACGGCTTTTCGTTTATAGATGATACACTGCGGCAGGCGATCGAGCTTTTTGAGCGGAAATATCCCGACGTGACCGTTGATTACAGAGTATACGACCCGGATGAATACAGAACGATCCTGCAAACAGAGCTTCCTGCCGGACGAGGACCGGACTTTCTGCTGGGCAGCGATTATGACCTGCCGGATATCTACAAGACTATGAACAGCGGAATCTTCACGGATTACGGCCCGTATATGGAAAACGACGCGGAATACGATCCCGGCGACTATTACGAAAACATCATGAAGGGCGGGAAGCTGTTCGGAAAGCAGTACCTGCTTCCGCTCGTGTTCGGTGTAAACTGTCTCATGACGACGCGTGAATTGCTGGAAGCAAACGGGATTGATCCCGACGGGATCGATACGTGGGACGCATTTATCGACGCGTGCATCCGCTTTCACGAAAACAATCCCGGTAAAGCTTTGATCGACTACGGTTCATCGGACGGTTACATCGACAATCTGTATCTGTTCTGCGGTTTTTCCCTGATCGACTATGAAAAAAGCGAAGTCTCCTTTGACGAAGAATTGTTCCGGAAAATGATGGAGCTGTGCCGCCTGTACAGTACGCCGGAAGTTCCTGCCGAACTGCCCATCGGAGGCGGATATATCACTCTGCCGAAGGGCGAATGCCTTTTCGCCAACAGACTGGGTGCGCCTTCCATGCAGATTCTGAACGACTGCGGCCTCATCACATATTATGCGGAACAGACGCCCGTGATGGTCTCCATACCGGACGAAAACGGAGGCATGAGTGCGCAGATCCTCTATTTCGCTTCGATTCCCGAAGCCTCGGCAAACAAGCTCAACGCGTGGAGATTCACAAAGATTCTTTTATCGGACGAGATCCAATACGGCACAAAACCGAAGGGGGAGTGGCCGCATAACGCTTTTCCGTTCGGAGACGGCGTGCGGAAGGAATCCCTGCGGCGGATGGCAAAGGCGCATCAGGCATACACCGCCTGTACGGACGAAGAGATCGAGCAGTTCCTTTCCCTCGTGGATAATGTCACCCATGCCGTCAAGCTCCCGCCGATTTTGCAGAGATATATCCAGCTTGAAATTTCTCCCTACGTCCGCGGCGAAAAGCCGTGGGATGACTGCTACAAGCGTTTTTTGAACACCCTCGTACTCTACGCGAGCGAATGACGAAAGGAGACCGCCTTGAAGAAAATACTATCACTCATTCTCGCCGTTTTGGTGCTTCTCCCCGGCCTTGCTTCGTGCGGGATTGCGGAGCAGCCCCCCGCAGGTGGAGACGGGACCGATGCGCGGACGGAAAACGCGCATACCGGACAAGCGGAGCAGACAGCAAAAGTCCCCGCGGAAGGAAACGGAACGGAAGAAGCCGTCGAATCCGCCGAAACGCAGTGGCCGGAGCCGGACTATTCCGATTTCGAGCTGCCGGAGGAGACGGATAGTCTTGTTGTTTATACCACCGTCATGCTCGGCGTGACGCTGAACCCGGCGATAGAATTATTTGAAAAAGCGTACCCGAATATCAGTGTAACTGTGAAAACACTTGGAGATGACGAATATGAGGCGCTTATCCGGACAGAAATTCCGGCCGGAAGAGGCCCCGATCTGCTTTTCTCATACGGGATCGATATACCAGATATTTATAAGGCGATTAAATCGGGGCTCTTTATGGACCTCAACCCATTTTTCATAAACGATCCATCCTTCTCCCTTGAAAATTATGTAGAAGGAGTGCTGAATTGTGGCCTGTTCGAAGGAAGCCGCTATTTCGTTCCGATAGAATACATGTGCCCTGTTTTAGTCACATCTCTTGAGGCGTTAAAGGATGCAGGCTTTACGACAGATGATCTTTCGACATGGGATAGTTTCACCGATACATTGATCCAATATAAGGAAAACGTACCGGACGGAGATATGTTTTTAACTCCCGGCGGCGTTCAGAATAACTCTGATCTGCTCTATCTTTTTCTATATTCAAACTTTAACGCGATCGACTACGTACATGAAACGGCTTCTGTTGACAAGGACAAGCTGGAAAAGATAGTAAACGCCGCAAAACTCTATTATCAAGAAAAGCGCACTATGTATCTGCAAACCATGATCTCAGGCGCATTGATAGAGAGAAAAGGATTATATTGCAACGAACTGAACGCGACAACGGATATATATATGAAAATCCGCGGACTGAGATCATATGGAGAGACTCCTGTATTCTTTGCCATGCCGGATCTGAATAATGGTGTCACAGCTCAGGTTTGCAGCATTTCAGCAATACCGCAGGGGGCGAAGAATAAGCTCAACGCATACCGTTTGCTGACACTATTGCTTTCCGAAGAATTACAAGGTGGGGAGAGTTCGACCGGAAATAATCTGCGGATCGGTTTGCCAGTCAACAAAAATGCGCTTCGCGGCAAATTATATGGAATGAATCAAAAATACTCGGACGTAGACGGTGAAATTATAACCGAAAAAGATGCCGAGGTGCTCTTTAACATATTGACCTCCCCAACACGGTCGATAATCATTCCGCCGATCATCAAACGATATCTGAACCTCGAAATTATGCCCTATATCTACGGCGAGAAGGGCTGGGAAGACTGCTACAAACGCTTTCTGAACACGCTGGAGCTCTACGCGAGCGAATGACGAAAGGAGTCCGCTATGAAGAAACCGCTTTCTCTCATTCTCGCTGTTCTGCTGTTTCTCCTGCTGTCCTGCTCGAAAGAGGGAAATGACTCTCCGTCCGCGCCGCTCACCCGATCGTATACATTGGTGAGAAGCCCGTTCGTCTCACCGGTTTCTTCCGCCGGAGCTTTTTGGCGGCATCCCGAGGCTCGTGTCTGAATTTGAGCGGACGGTTCAGGAGTACTATGCCTATGACTTTGCCTTTACCTTTTCCGGCAATTCTTCAAGGGATTTGAAGGATTCCTATTTTCCGCTCACACTGACAGAACCCGGTATCCTGACGGAGTTTACCGAGGAAGACGAACAGCGTATCCGCGACATACTGGACAACCATTGCGGCATTCCCTTTAGTCTGTCTGCGAACGACGAGGTCACATCCATCGTAAACGAGGAGATCTCTGCGTTCCTCGGCGGCGTCGGCACGGCGGAAGACTGCGCGAAAAAGATCCAGTCCCGCGTGTCCATCTGGCTGGCGGAAAATCGATAAAGGGTCTGTGTGTCCGGCCACGGAAGTTTTGACATTGAAGCGGGTATATCAAGGTCGCAGGTGCGGCAGAAGACGGAAGAGAAGGGACCGAAACGGGGTCCCTTCTTTCTGTCTGCTGAAGTGATAAACTAAAATTGGACACAGGGGGTGACAATTCCGGACAGGAGATGTATAATGGAGCTACAGTCAAGAAGCATCTCCGGACAGGGATCGCCCCAGGGTGAACAGGAGGTTTATCATGAAGTACACAAAAGAAGAAAGAATGGAGATTGGACGCCGGATATACAACGGTGAAATCAGCCGGTATGAAGCCGCCGAAGAATATGGCATCAACGATCAGACAGCCCGGAACTACATGCGGATGTACCGGGACGCGAACCATCTCCCCCCGAAGCGCGGAACCGTTACCATCGCCGCACCGTCCTTCAAGAAGGCTCCGGCAGGGCTTGAGGAACTCGAGTCCATGTCGAAGGAAGAACTGATTCAGGAACTGATCAAGGCCAGAATCACAGAGGCCCGGCTAAAAAAAGGTTACGAGGTGAAAGGAGATGGTACGGTAATCCTGTACGACAGCAAGAATACCAAGTGATCATGGAACTGTCCGGAGCGTTTCCGGTCAAAGTCCTCTGCAAAGTGATGGGGATTCTGCGCAGCAGCTTCTACGCCTGGAAGAAACGCCTTTCCCATCCGTCGGACAAGGAGAAAAACTTTCTGAACAGTATTCTGCTGTTTCAGGAATATCACCTGAAATATCCGTCCCACGGATACCGCTGGCTGAATGCCAAGATCCGGCTTGATACAGGACTTGTCCTTTCCGATCCGTATGCCCACAAATGCTGCAAAGCGGCGGGAATCAAGAGCAATTCCAAGCACTACCGGTACAAGAAGGCCGGGGAACCCGCCCGGATTTTCCCGAATCTTTTGCTGTCCGAAATGCAGATTGACAGGCCGATGCAGTGCATCGTAAGCGATATGACGGCTTTCTATGTGAAAGGCACATACTACGAACTGACGCTGTACATGGATCTCTGGAACAACGAGATTCTTGCGCATTCCCTTTCCGCAAAGCGCGGAGACCGCATGACGTATATCAGCGGGTTGGAAGACCTGATCGAGCTGAAGAAGCAGCATCCCGAATACCGGATGATCCTCCATTCGGATCAGGGTTCTGTCTACGCCTCCAAAGCGTACAACGAACTGCTGCCTATGTACGGGATCACCCGTTCCATGTCCCGTGCGGGAACTCCTACGGACAATGCTGCCATGGAGTCCGTCAACGGCTGGATCAAGGCGGAGTTGTTTACCGATCTGCACGTCACCGACGAGAAGCCTGTCAAGGAGCAGATCGATGAATATATCCTCTTTTTCAACGAAGAGAGACCGGCGTACTGTCTCGGGTATCTGACGCCGAAGCAGTATCGGGAGAATCACGCGTCCGGCTGCTGATCTGCTTATAGATCGGGAGCCCGAGGCAGAACCAGCCACCGCCGGAGGCGGCATGCCCTTGACATCCGGCGGAGGGAATCGCTATACTGTCCGATCCGACGGCGAGG
>JAEEGL016878024.1_pt1 | contig 18388 bp, 10 predicted proteins | sample 9134231 | NCBI WGS metagenome assembly JAEEGL01 (sample SAMN16246548, study PRJNA631951) | gut metagenome | biome: gut microbiome; feature: rumen; material: fiber-attached | host: Bos | place: Iran: Karaj | collected 2018-10 | reverse complement strand
TAGGAAGGCAAGGCTGCGGCAAGTCAAGTTTCTGCCGTATCCTGCTGCCTCGCGACCTGATGGACTACTAGAACGACCGTATCAACTTCAAGTGCGAGAGCGACCTGAGCCTCGGGCTGTCGTCGTTCGCGCTGATCAACCTCGATGAGTTCGACCGTGTGACACAGCGCCAGCAGATCGTGTTGAAGTACCTCGTCTCGACGGCCGACCTGAAATACCGTCCGCCTTACGGCAAGGCCTATACCTCGAACCGCCGCTATGCCTCGTTCATCGGCACCACCAACGAGCAGATGCCATTGACGGATCCCACGGGTTCCCGTCGCTTCGTCTGTGTCGGCATCGACGGTGACATCGACTTCCTGACGCCTGTTCAGCACGACCAGCTCTATGCCCAGCTCGTGCAGGAGATCCGTCAGGGTGAGCGCTACTGGCTCACGAAAGAAGAGGAACGCAGTCTGATGGAGCACAACCTGCAGTATCAGCGCCTCAACGGTCTGGGTGAGATGCTCATGGCCGTCGTCCAGAGACCTCGCAGCGACGAGGAAGGCGAGTGGATATCCCTCAAAGACCTCTCTGCCCTGCTCAAAACTCACTTCAAGGGTTATAAGGAAGAGCCTGGTACATTCCATAAGATTGGGAGTTATCTCAGCCGCCCGGAATACAAATTCCAGAGCAAACGCATCACCGCCGGCATGCTCTATTGGGTGAAGCGGAAGTTGCCTTAATCGACGAATCTATTTGACTACTATTCTCGCGCGTACATTAAATAAAATAAATTAATGATCATTCGTGTCGATTTATGGTAATTCATGTCTAAGAAAACAAAAATTAGTTTAATTCGTGAAATTCGTAGTCGAAAATCCCCTCATTTTTACTCATTTCATGCCCCAAAAGCAAAAAAATCACACTTTTACATAAAAAAAACCTCAAAAAACTTGCACGTATCACAAAAAAAACATAATTTTGCAGCGGAGTATAGGGTAAACTGGCTCCATGACCGCCGAATAATAGCGCCTGCTATACATGTTAGGCGTGTCGGAAAGCGAGAGAGAAAAAAGATTTTAGTTCACTTTATTAACATTTCAAACTTTAAAAAAATTAATTATGGACAAGAAAGTATTAAAAATGTACGAGACTCCCGTTGTGGAAATCGTAAAGTTGGATGTTGAAGGACAGCTGCTTGCTGGTAGTCCCTCAAATGCTGACAACGTTGATGTAGATCCCCTGGATGAGGATGAGGATTAATTGCTTTGTGAGATTTTATAACTAAAAATTTTTAAACAGTAACATTATGAAGAAATTTTTCAAGTTGATTCCCGCAGCTCTTGCTGTAGTTGCATTGGCAAGCTGCTCGAATGATGAACTGTTTGGCGAAAAAGCCGAAGTGGTTCAGAAAGTAAAGGACGGTCTCACCGTACAGGTCGAGGATCTGGATGGTGCTTCTACCCGTCAGGCCAACGCTGCTTTCAACGGGCACGGTGTGGTTTGGGAAGAAGGCGACCAGATCAATGTCTACGACAACAAGCTCACCATGTATGATGAGTACAAGTTCGTGAAGGACGAGAAGAAATTCAAGGGCGTTAATGAGCAGGGAGCCACCAGAATCTCTTCTACACAGTACGCTCTGTTCCCCGCTGACCGTGTGGATTATGCCGGTTGGGCATCAGAAGGCACCAAGGCTGTAATGCGCATTCCTGAGATCATCTTCTACGATGAGGAGAGCGAGTTCGGTTCTGGTAAAAACTATGCCTACGTGAGCAACCTGCCCATGTGGGGTACAGCTTCTGGCAGCTATCCCGAGGCTGAGGTTTCACTCCACTATCTGACTGGTGTGCTGCGTCTGAACCTTCAGAACGCTTTTGCCAAGGAGGCTAACTTCATTAAGATTGAGTCTCAGGACGACCAACCCATCAGCGGTGCATTCCAGGCATACCTGTCGGAGGGTAGCACTGTGAAAGATGAGGCTTATCTGGAGCAGGGTTCTGCTGCACTTCAGACCGCTAACGCCATCTATATTGATTTGCGTAACGCTCCTGCGTACATCACGAACCTTTACATTCCTATCATTGCCCGTTACTATGATTACCTGAAGGTTGGTTATTCGAACATCGAGCTGGATGCTACTGCACTTCCCGAGAACTCAGAGCAGATTATCGAGGCTCTTGACGCTCTGGCTTGGAGCGAGGATGAGGAAGCAGAGGATGCTGGTTGGAAGACCATCCGTAACTGGGATGCTGGTATTACCTTCAACCGCGGTAAGATGAGGTCTCTCTATGAGGAGACTCAGTTCGACCTTTCTGGTGTTACCACTTGTGAGATGCTCTCTGAGACATTTGCACAGTATGAGAACTATGAGTTAGGCAAAGAAACTCCTGCAGAGATCCTCGAGCTTACAATTGGTGGTAGAGACGGTCTGGCTGTAACTCGTACAAGCGAGAACTACAAGGATGACTACACCATCTACCTTCCCAACATGAAGCCCAAGAAGATCATTGTTAACATTCCTGCAGGTATCAAAACTGATGACAATGCTCCTGACCTGATGATTGTTGACAAGAATATCAAGGATCCGTTTGCTGGAGAGCTTGTTATTAATGTCATGGAAGCCGGTATCTCTGAAGGTACCCTGAATAGTATCACCGTCAATATGCCGAAGGCTAAATTCCGCCTTGCTGGACAGATTGGAGAAGGTACGATTAATGGTGTTGATGAAGGTAAGGGCGGAATCCAGATTAAGAATGTCGACGAGGTGTTCTTCGGTGATGGTGAGACCGCAACTGAAATCACGGCAGAAGTAACAGTGAATAGTGCATATTCTGTGAACATCACTGACAATGCTAAGTTGATTTCTGACCTTGATCTCGTGAACACAAAAAACATTTCGGCCAAAGAGGAAAGACCATCAGCTGGCGTTTATGTCAATGCAGGCGGTGAACTTGAAGGTAAGCTGGAAGTACTGAATGCTAACGTGTACTGCGATGGCACACAGAGTCCTGAGGCATATGTATATGGTTCTAAGGGCACTGTGAACATTGCTGGTGAAGCCGGTAATATGAATAGCCTTTACACCATTGGTGATGTGATTATTGCAAATACAGCAGAGAACGTCGCTATCAAAGAGGCATTAAGCTTGCTCGGCAACAACACAGTCACTCTGAAGCAGGGTTATATCGCAGCAATCGTATATGATCAGACCGCTGGCGAATTCGCAGATGCAGCCGGTGTTGGCAAGTATGGCAAAGCCTCTGCCGGAAACTTTGGTAAGTATTATGTGAAGCCTCTTAATAATCTGACAACAAGTGACTGTCGTGCTAAGATCGTGACCATCAAGCTCGATGAGATTATTGGTGATGGTCTCACAGCCATTGGTTCAGTTCAGGACGAGATGCTTACTTTCGATGCTGCCCAAGCACAGGCTGTAAGTGGAGACCATGTCTGGAACTTTATCAAGTTCACTGACTCTAAGTGGGGTGGCAAAGTTCCTGGTGAGGATTTCCAGGAGTATGCTGTAGGTAAGGAAGACGGTCATATTTACACCGCTACAGAGCTTGCTGCTATCGAAGGTTGTGAAGTTGAAGACGGCATCGTTCTTTACAACAACTTCGATCTTAACAACGAGCCTTGGACGAACCCCGATCTCACTGTTAACTTCGACGGTGAGGATCCTCGCTGGGCTACAGCTCGGGCTGCAGACCATCTGGCTCGTATCGAGGATGTTTGTGCAATTGACCTTTTGAAGGAAGATAAAGTACACACTATTAGCAACCTGTACCTGAAGGATGAAACAGATAATACAGAATTACGTGACTATGATGAGGATGAGCAATTCGGTCTCCTTGGTAAGTTTGAAGGTGAGGAGTGTAAAAACTTCATCATCAACAAAGTGAAGACAACAACCCTCGAAGGTACTATTCAGATCGGTGCTGTCGCAGGTGTGGCTGAAGGTGCAACATTGTTCACCAATATTCAGGTAGCCAACGCCAAGCTTGGTGGAACCACCTACTTCCAGGAGACTCCTATCTACAAGGGTGTTCGCTATGTTGGAGGTCTGATTGGTAAGGCTAATGTGACGGCTGAACTGAGTATTTATCTGAACAAGATCTCTAAGACTACTATTAGCGGTCAGGGATATATGGGTGGTCTCATTGGTGCTGCCGTTGAGGATAATACAGTTAAAATTGACCGTAATAATGTATCCATCAGTGGTTTCGTCGTTGGTCCTCAGCCCGAGAACTATGACATGGTTAACAAGAACTATGGTACTGTAGGTATGGCTATTGGTCAGGTTGATGAACCAGACGCTCAGATCGATGAGGATATGCAAATGGCCCATACTCGTGCTTATGATGCAGGTGGTGGTAATGGTACTAAGGTTGAGCTTGGCTTGTTTAAGAAAAATAAGTTCAATGATGCCATCACAGGTAATCGTAAGGCTCTTGGCTTCCTCTACAACTTCCTGGTAGGTAAGTACACTGACAGCGCTATGGAATATGAGGCTGGTAACCAGCTGAAGTATGGCTTCTACGGTGGTGATGTACTGTTTGGTTATTCTCCCAACTCAGAGACAAACATTAAAGCTGATGACGACCTGTCACCTTTGAGTAGTGTTGAAAACTGGACACATGATGCAACCATTTGGGTAGCTAAGGATAAGGATACCTTCGTGGATGACACTGCGGTTGATCCTAAGTACAGACTGAACGGCTATCTGCAGTTCACTCCGTATCTGGATGCAGATCCTGCATATTAATTAAATAATTAATGATATCATTGGGTGCCCTTGTGCTTCTGTCAAGGGCACCCTTTATTAACAAAAATGAAGCAATGAAAAAGATTAATGTCTTTCTGGCCGTTGCATCAGCAATGATGATGACAATGGGATGTAACAGTACCGACGAAGTAACAGAGATTGAAAAGAAGCATCAGCCTCTGACTGTTTCAGTTGAGCAGCTTCAGGATGAGCCTACCACGCGCTCGGCTATCGATGCCAACGGTAACACGCTCTACTGGCAGACTGGAGATGTGATAAATGTCTATGATGAGATCCTGACCACCTACGATGAATACAGTTTCTCTCCCAGTGACAGGGCATTTGTGACAAAAGCTGATAATTCCTATATTGATGGAACCATTTCATATGCGCTCTACCCAGGAAATCTGGTTGACTATGCAGGATGGACTTCCTCAGGCATAAGAGCCGTGATGAGTCTTGCCACACCGATTATTGCCGGTGACAGCAAGGAAGATAAGACAACTGTTGCAGGAAAGACACTATATACAAGCAATCTGCCGATGTGGGGCACTGCTAACGGAACGTTCGGACAAGTATATGTCAGTCTGAAATACCTTACTGCTGTGCTTAAGCTGAATCTTGAGAACGTGGCAGGCAATGCTACTTTCATCAAGGTGACCAGCAGCAAGCCCCTCTCTGGAGGATTTGAAGCCGTCATCGCCTCGAGTACCAAAGTCATGAATCCTGATGCCGTATTGAAAAAGGGAGCAGAATCACTGGCCACCAAGAACTACGTCGTGGTGGATCTCAGAGGTGTCACATCAGCAAAGACAACGGTATACGTTCCGATTATTGTAGACACTTACGATGATCTGACGGTCAGTTATACCAATAAGCAAGTTGACGCCAAGAAAACTCTTTCTTCTACTTCCATTAAAGGTACTGACGGAACCGAGTGGACTGTCATCAAGACCTATCCCGAAGGAAAGCAGATGAAGCGTAACACCGCCTATAGCGTGAGCAAATCGTTCACTGGTTCAGAAAGTGCTGACAACAGCGACGCACTGGCCGGTATATGGGCACAGTTCCATCAAGGAACGGGAACTTCATGGTATATCGGCGCGAAACTCGAAAGCAATGGTGATGCATACTATACAGAATGGGATACCAAAAATTCACCTTCTTGGGGGAAAACACCTGGCAAATGGAAAACGAGCGGAACAAAATTGTCATTGTATGACCCCAAAGGGAACTTAGTCTATGCCTCAAAATTTGTGCTTAGCAGCGATGGCAAAACTTTGACTCTGGAAGGTGATCAGACTGGGGGACAATTCAGCTCTCTGAAAGGTGATTTCAAAAAGCAATCATAGAGAAGCCTGATATACATAACCCATGATAATTTAGATTTTTAGTATTTAACAATTAAAAAAGGAAAAAAATGAAAAAGCTTATACCCGTATTAGGATTTATCCTGTCATTTCTATTCCCTTTGACGCTTTGGGCAGAGAATATTACAGAAGAGGAGGCACTTAAGATTGCCCAGGATTTCATGAAAGCGCAAAACAAAAGCTTCAATGCAGATCTCGCACCGAATGTGAAATCTGCAACAGCTTCGGCTTCTAAAAAAGGATATTATGTCTTCAACGGCGTGGACAATGGGGGATTTGTAATTGTGGCTAATGACGACCGTGTCCAGGACAAGGTGTTAGGATATGGTGGCAGTGGTCACTTCGACTACGACGAGCTGCCTTGCAATGTCAAAGCATTGATGGATTATTACACCGAAGTGATCTTGGCACTTGATGAAGCATCCGCAGAAAATACGACTATTGAAGAGTCTCACACGGAAGAGACACCTATAGTAGCAGCCTCTGTTCCTGCATTGATGAAAACAAAATGGAATCAAGGAGACCCCTACAATCTTTATTGTCCGACAGTTAACTCCAGACGTTGTGTCACGGGTTGCGTCGCTACAGCTATGGCTCAAATCATGTACTATCACCAATGGCCGGCTAAAGGAAAGGGGAGTGTCAGCTATACATCTGCTAGCAATAAACTTAGATTGTCACGTGACTTTAGTCAGTCTACATACGAGTGGAGCAAGATGAAGACTACCTATGGAACAAGCGATTCAGATGCATCGAGAAAGGCTGTTGCGACCCTAATGAGGGATTGTGGCTATGCTGTTGAAATGGATTATGATCCCAATGGTAGTGGTGCTTATTCTAATATGCCCTATTATGCTTTTCCCAAATATTTCGATTATAATTCAGAAACAATAAGGTATACTTATGGTAACCTCATAAACTATACAGCGGAGTGGACAAATATCATTCAAAGTGAGCTTAACCAAAAGCAGCCAACACTGTTTTGTATTAATGGTCATGCTTTTGTATGTGATGGTTACAATTCCAATGGCTATTTCCATTTCAATTTCGGTTGGGCAGGAGCATGGGACGATTGGTACTTCCTCTCTTATATCGGCCGTGATGGCAGTTATTCCAGAGGGACTTTATTTATGGTCCATGGCATCAAGCCAAATGGTAAAGTTACACCAAGTGTACCTGTCACAAAGATAGACCTTGACAAGACATCAGCAACCATTAAGGATAATGAGAATATACAACTGAATGCTACCGTGTCTCCGAGCAATGCCACGAACAAGTCGGTTACTTGGAGCAGCAGTAACACAAAGGTGGCAACGGTCACCAGTAGCGGACGTGTGTATGGCGTCAGTGAAGGTACTGCAACTATTACCTGTACATCCGCCGAGAATTCCAAGATTTCCAAGACTTGTAAGGTAACGGTGAAATCGTCAAAGATTCCAGTTAAGTCGATGACACTCAGCAAGACATCGCTGACCATCAAGGATAATGTAACGGCGGAACTGACGGCTACCATCAATCCTACAGATGCAACGAACAAGAAGGTCAAGTGGACTATTTCTGATCCTACGGTTGCAACGTTATCATCTAATGGCGTTAAATGCGTGATAACACCAAAGGCGGTTGCAAGTAAGGCGACGGCGACGATCACCTGTACATCTGATGAGAACTCAAAGATTTCAAAGACTTGTAAGTTAGCGGTGGACACGTCTAAGGTGGCCGTGAAGGCGATGTCACGCAGCAAGACATCGCTGACCATCAAGGACAATGTAACGGCGGAGCTGACGGCTACCATCAATCCTACAGATGCATCGAACAAGAAGGTCAAGTGGGCTATTTCTGATCCAACAGTTGCAACGATATCATCTAATGGCGTTAAGTGCGTGATAACACCAAAGGCGGTTGCAAGTAAGGCGACAGCGACGATCACCTGTACATCCGCCGAAAATTCCAAGATTTACAAGACTTGTAAGTTAACGGTGAACACCTCTAAGATTGCCGTGAAGTCGATGACACTCAGCAAGACATCGCTGACTATCAAGGATAATGAAACGACACAGCTGACTGTTACCATCAATCCTAAAGATGCGACGGACCAGTCTGTAACGTGGACGAGCTCAGATAAGAATATCGCCACAGTTTCAAAAAATGGTTTAATAAAGCCAAAGGCGGTTGGTAAGGTTAAAATCACTTGCACATCTAACAGTAATGAAAAGATTTCCAAGACATGTACGGTAACAATCAAGTCGTCGAAGGTTGCCGTGACAAGCGTCGGCCTCAATAAGACTTCTCTAAGTCTTAATATAGGAGGAACAGAAAAGTTGGTAGCCAAGATCAACCCGACAAATGCCACTGTACAGACTGTCAGATGGGAAAGCTCTAATAATAATGTTGCTACCGTTGATGCTGACGGCACCGTTCACGCCCGCAATGCAGGAACTGCAGAGATTACATGTACTTCTGTCGACAACCCGGCCAAGTACAAGAAATGTAAGGTGACGGTGAAGTCGACCAGGAGTGGCGCAAGAGGCTCTGAACCGATAGAAGAAGAGCCTGTGTCTGTGACTACTGAGCCTGAAAAGACATTTGATGTCTATAACCTCAGCGGCAATAAAGTTCGTCAGAATGTCAAGAACCTCGACGGGCTGCCAAGAGGCTTGTACATCGTCAATGGTAAGAAGGTATTCAAAAGAGAATAATTGAAATCTTATTACTGCTAAGAAAACGGGAGCCCCGCTTATGTGAGGGCTCCCGTTATGCAAAATTTATCCATTAACATTTAAGACAACTTTCGTATGAAGAAAAGACTGTTACTCATTCTTATGGCTTTTGCATTGCCTTTAGCCATATTTGCAGGTAAAGTGACACAGGAGAAAGCGTTGCAGATTGCACAAAAGTTCCTGAAAGAAAAAGGTATGCCAGAACTTGGTAAGCAGCGTATGTATGGAACTGGCGATAGCGACGCAAGAGGTTATTATGTGTTTAACGCTGAAAAAGGCGGTTTCGTCATCGTTGCCGGCGACGACCGGGTGCCAACAGCCGTATTGGGCTATTCCGAAGAGGGAAAGTTCAACTATACCGAGCTGCCTCCCCATGTCAAAGCTTGGATGGACGGCTATACAGCAGAAATTAAGGCGCTGGAGAGCATGCCAGAGGTTAGCATCAGTAAGAAAACAATCATGTATGCAAGTTCGGTGTCTCCTTTGTTGAAGAAAATCGAATGGGATCAATTTTGGCCATACTTTAATGAATGCCCGATGATTGGCGATGAACATACGGTGACAGGATGTGTAGCCACCGCGATGGCACAAATCATGCGTTACCACGAATGGCCTGAAAAAGGGAAAGGAAGTGTGATATACACCTGGAATGGGCAAGAGTTGTCTGCAGATTTCAGCCAATCAACCTATAATTGGAAGAGTATGACATCCCAATATAATTCTAAAAGCAAACTCGCCGCTCAAAATGCTGTTGCATTATTAATGCGAGATTGCGGATATTCCGTAAGGATGGATTACGGCTTGGGGTGTGAAACTTGTGAGGGTAGTTTTGCTTTGACCAGTGATGCAAAAGATGCATTTATTGATTATTTCAGCTACGATCCAAATACAATAGAAGTGGTCTATCGTAGTGACAAAACAGACGAGGAATGGGCTCTGTTGTTGAAAGACGAAATTGACAGCAAAAGACCAATCTTATATCGAGGACGAGGTACTGGTGGTCATGCCTTTGTATGCGACGGTTACAATAAAGACGGCTTTTTCCATTTTAACTTTGGTTGGAGTGGATGGTGTAATGGTAATTTTGCATTCACCAATATTAATCCTGATGAATATCATTTTAATAATGACCAATACATAGTCCGCGGCATTAAGCCTCCAACTGCAGTGAAAAAGGTTAAACTCAACAAAACATCGCTCAAACTTGAGAAAGATGGTAAAGAGAAGCTAACAATTACTATCACTCCGGACAATGCCACATACAAGGACGTGACTTGGGAAAGCTCAGAACCAACGATTGCTTCAGTCAACAAAAATGGCGTTGTGAAGGCTCTTAGCGGCGGAAAAGCTACCATCACCTGCACATCTGTGTCGAATCCCAAGGCAAAGGCCACATGCAAGGTTACCGTGAACGCTCCTATCGAGGTGACAAGCATCACGCTCAACAAGACGGAGCTTAACCTCGAGACTGGTGCAAAAAAGCAGAAACTGACAGCAAAGATACAACCCACGAAAGCTACCAATAAGAATGTCATCTGGTCTACAAATAAGCCAAAGGTCGCCACTGTTGATGCAAAAGGAAACGTAGAGGTCGTTGGTGTCGGAAAAGCCGTTATCACCTGCAAGTCTGAATCGAATCCGAAAATTTATCAGACCTGTACGGTAAATGTCAAATTCAAGGAGATCAAGGTAACAGGCATCTCACTCAACAAGACGTCGCTCAAACTCAAGGAGGGGGAAAGCTACCAGCTGACACACACGGTCAAGCCCTCTAACGCAAGCTACCAGACTGTAGTGTGGTCTTCTGACAAAGAGAACATCGCTACTGTCGATAACAATGGAAATGTCACAGCCCATAGTGTCGGAACAGCGACTATCACTTGTAAGTCCCAGTATTATCCAAATATCAAGAAGACTTGCAAAGTAACTGTTACCAAGGGATCCTCGACGAATGGAGAACTGCTTTATTCGTACAATCTGAATAATATCACCTACTCCCTCTACCGTAAGCAGGACAAAACAGACATCGTACAAGATAACGATGGTACAAAGTATTATAGGACATTGCTGACCTTGGAAGTCAAGAAGAGCGGAAGAACAGCAACATACACAGTGGACAATGGTCCATATACTGGAATAAACGATTCGCAGATACCGTGCATGGCCATCAATATGAAAACAAACCAGATGTTTATCTTTGTGAACTCGTCAAATGGCTATGCTTACTCTTTAAACGGTTATTGCTATGTCACTTCCCTCAATAATATCAGTTTCATAAAAGAAGAGGCATTTACCAAAGCGAACTGGGGCTGGTGGCCGTACTTCAAATTTGAGAATGGACAGCTTGTGGTCAATCATTTCAGTTTCGCTGGCTATTATGGCATGAAAACCTCAAGGACTGGATATGGCAGATGGTCAACAGAATGGGGCAATTACATCCAGCCGAATGACTTCAGGACTCAGAGCAATAAAATGCCAAAGGTCTATGTATTCAGCGCAGATTATAATGCTCTATCCAATGAGGCCAGCAAGAGTACCACACGAGGTGCAAATGGGGTTGGCAAAGAGACTACCGACCTGAGGAGCATCCAGAGTAGTGACATGCCGTTTGACGTGTACGACCTCAATGGCAATAAGGTTCGTCAGAATGTCAAGAACCTCGACGGCCTGCCAAGAGGCTTGTACATTGTCAATGGTAAGAAGGTATTCAAAAGAGAATAATTGAATTCTTATTACTGCTAAGAAAACGGGAGCCCCGCTTAGGTGAGGGCTCCCGTAGACTAGTCTACAGTCATATAAGCGGGAGTTTACTTAGTCTAAAAATACGCAAATATATTTGGTATTTTGCTCACTTATTCGTACCTTTGCATCCCGAATAAGAAAATAGAAGATGAAAGATTTGTATTATAAGGTGGCAGAACATGTGTTCGTCCTGAAGGGTGACGGACAGGATGAGCTTCTGCAACAGCTGAGTCAGTATGAGCCGTTTATTATAGAGCCGACGGCTGAAGAGATGTTCAGCATGGAGATCGTCGATGATCTGACAGTATCTGACATCCAGGAAGAGATGAGACAGGAGGAAAAGGGACAGACCATCATGGCCGGACATCTGGCCGGTGGCGAGGCCTACTTCGAGTTCTGGATTGGCAAGAAACTGAGCTCCATCATGGTCACAGACAAGGATTACCATCAGGCTAAGGTGTGCGTCAAAGAGAATTGGTCGTTTGGGGTGAACAACGCCATCATGGTGATGTATGCGCTGGCTACGGCCAACAGCCAGACGGCACTGTTCCATTCGTCGGTGGTGAGCTATCAGGATAAGGCGTATATGTTCCTTGGGCAGAGTGGTACGGGCAAGAGCACGCACTCCAGCCTGTGGCTGAAGTATATCGAGGGCACGGAACTGGTGAATGATGACAATCCTGTGGTGCGTATCATCGATGGCGTGGCCCGTGTGTATGGTTCTCCCTGGAGCGGTAAGACACCCTGTTATCGGAATGTGACCTATCCCGTAGGCGGCATCGTGAAACTGGATCAGGCACCCTATAATGAGATCAAGCGGCTGAAGGGCATTATGGCATACGCCGCCATCATGCCTTCGATATCCGGCAAGCGCTGGGACAAGCAGGTGGCTGATGGTCTGCATGAGACAGAGAATCTGTTGGCACAGTTAGTGCCAGTGTGGCATCTGGACTGTCTGCCTGATGAGGCGGCTGCACGTCTGAGTTGTAATACCTGCGCCCATGAATCTTAAGGAAAATAAGACATTGCCTACCAATGAGGTCATAGCTGGCGTCATCACGGCTTTAGAGACGGTGCCACGCGTGGTGCTGCCCGTGAGGGGCACCAGCATGCTGCCGTTTATTATTGGCGATGTGGACAGCGTGGAACTGGTGAAGACCCAAAGTGTGGAGGTGGGCGATGTGATACTGGCCTGGATTAACGGCAGCCGGTATGTAGTACACCGCGTCATCAAAGTTGATGGCGACAATGTGCAACTGATGGGCGACGGCAATCTGGGCGGTGTTGAGCACTGCAAGATAAGCGATGTGGTGGCAAGGGCAGAGTATGTCATCAGTCCCAATGGAAGGAGAGCGTACCTCTATTCGCCTTGGAGAGTCCGGGCCAGTAGGTTCTGGTGGAAGATTAAGCCCGTAAGGAGGTGGATCCTGGCGATATACAGGCGGACGGTGCTGAGATATAAATTGGCAAAGAAGTTAAAGGGAAGTTAAAAGGAAGTTAAAGAGAAGTTAATAGGACAATAGTTGGATAGACGATGATGAAAGCGACGCTGATAGGGATGTTGCTGATGGTGGCAATGGGCATACAGGCACAGGAAAAAGGAATGAAGATGGACCTATGGCCCAACGGAGCGTTGGTTGCCAGCACGGACAAGGAGGACAAGGCGGAACTGACCGTGTATCTGCCTGATGCGAAGAAGGCAACAGGACGGGCGGTGGTATGCTGTCCTGGAGGCGGGTATTCCCATTTGGCGATGGACCACGAGGGGCACCAGTGGGCCACGTTCTTTAATAATCAGGGCATCGCGCTGATTGTGCTGAAATACCGTATGCCCCACGGCAACCCGATGGTTCCCATCTCCGATGCCGAACAGGCCATTAAGACGGTAAGGAAGAATGCGGTGGAGTGGCATATTGACCGCACGCAAATCGGTATCATGGGCTTCTCAGCAGGTGGACATTTAGCCTCAACGATTGCCACCCACTCCACAGGTGAGGCGGCTCCCAACTTCCAGATACTCTTCTACCCTGTCATCACAATGGACATGGGATTTACGCATAAGGGGTCGCACGACAACCTCCTGGGGACGAATCATTCGAAGAAGGAATGGCGACGACTGGAGGCAGACTACAGCAATGACCTGAGGGTGAACCGTACAACGCCAAGGGCCTTCCTGGCGCTGTCTGACGATGACAAGGTGGTGCCTGCCGCCAATGGTTTCAGCTACTACGAAAAGCTTTACAAACACGACGTGCCGGCCTCAATACATATCTATCCGACGGGTGGGCACGGCTGGGGCTACCGCGAAAGCTTCGAGTACCACTACCAGATGATCTTCGAACTGAAAGGTTGGCTTGAGAGCTTTTAAGATGAATCAATAAACCCAAAAAACGACTATAAATATGAAAAAAAGAAGTTTATCATTGTTGGCCCTGCTGATTCCAGTTCTGCTGATGGCAAGCCCTATCAGCAAGGATGATGCGAAGCAGAAGGCATTAGCGTTTATCTCGGAGCGGAAACCCGCCATGGCGAGAGGCGCACAACAAAGACTGACGCTGGCTCTGACCAACGACAGCTACCATGTGTTTAACTTAGGTTTAGACGAAGGCTTTGTCGTAGTGAGCGGCGATGACTGTACTGACGACATCCTTGGCTATGCCGACAGCGGCACGTTCAACGTACAGGATATGCCGGAAAATCTGCGCGCCTGGCTGCAAGACTATGTTGATCAGATAGCATGGATGAGGGCAAACGGCGTGACAAAGACCACAAACAGCGGAGCAGCCACACGTGGCGTGCCATCGAAAAGCAAAATCAGCCCACTGCTCAAATCAAAGTGGAATCAGGGTAACCCATATAACCTTCAGACACCTAAAAAGCGTGTTACAGGATGCGTAGCCACGGCCATGGCCCAGATTATGTACTATTGGTATAAAGAAGCTAACTATGAGACCCAGTTGGAGCAGGATATACCAGCTTACTACTCGGAAAGATTAGATGCCACGGTGGAAGGTCTCTCGGCTCCTGCTACATTTGACTGGGCACACATGACCGATCTGTATGACAGCAAAAGCACCGATACAGAACAAAATGCGGTGGCAAAATTGATGAAATACTGTGGGTGTGCTGTCATGATGGAATACGGCTCAAACAGTTCCGGTGCAAATGCAGGGGATATAGTACCAGCCTTGACAGACTATTTTGGCTATCAGTCGGCAGAGTTCGCTCCACGCTGCAACTATACCTACGACGATTGGCAAGAGCTAATCTATTCGGATCTGGCTGCAGGCAGGCCCGTACTCATTGGAGGTCAGTCGACGGGCGGAGGTCACAGATTTGTCTGCGACGGCTACGACGAGGACGACTACTTCCATTTCAATTGGGGATGGAGCGGCTCGAGCGACGGCTACTATAAGCTCGCGCTTTGTAATCCCACGAACCAAGGCATTGGAGGCAGCAGTACAGACGGTGCCTTCTATATGTTGCAATCGGCAGTCTGCTGCATCCACCCTACACAGACCATTCCCTTGCCTATAGAACCGATGGCATCAGCATCAGGGGAAGATCTGTCGGTGACAAGCGTCGATATTCCCACTCTGAATATAAACGAAACGGCAGACGTTGTGGTACATCTCAAAAACGACAACAAAACGACAGCCTTCCATGGTGATATTAGTGTATGGATTATTACTTCAACCGAATCTTATCTTGTGGGGGGATCAATAGCCAATATCCCATCCGATAGTAATGAAGACCTTGTCATCCCTATCACTGTTCCATGGGTTGGTAAAGGAAAACATGAAATTCGTGCCTATTACTCGGGATTCAAACTTTTCGGACAAGACGTGACCATCGGCGCATCCCTGCCTAATATAGAAGGTACAGTGGATATCAGCGATGCCAACGCCCAGGTGAACAATGCCCTGGCCTATCAGCTTAGCGGCAAGGTATCGACACTCACAGCCAGCGACCACCGTTCGCAATGGCAAATCAGTAAGAATGGCAAAGGCAGGTGGGAGGACATCGCAGGTGCCACGAGCGCCACCTATACACCAAAGGCTACCGACGCACACAAGTATGTGCGTGTGGTGGTCAGGGCCACGGGCTATCATGGTGAACTGGTCAGCGACGGGCGTGAGGTTCTCTATCCGACGTTGTCAGGCACGGTGTCGAACGTGAATAACTATCCGTCGATCGGTGCATATCTCAATTATCAGCTCAACGGCAAGGTGGCCTCTCTCGATGCCAGCACTATCCATTCACAGTGGCAACGCAGCAGCAACGGCCAGACGGGATGGACGAGTATTCCTGGCAAAGAAAGTGACTATTATATTCTCAAGGTTGAGGATCTGGGCTACTATGTCCGTGTGAAAATCACAGCTACGGGCTACGACGGTGAGCTTTGCAGCACGCCCCTCAAATGTATGAAGAAGTACTGTGACAAGAAGCCTGTGGCTCCAATTCTGGAAGTCTCCACAGCCTACAACCAAGTACGTGTGACCAACCCTCAGGCTGATCAGGAATACATTATCCTCGACAACATGAAGACTGTCTCCAGCCTATCGGAGAGCGACTGGAAGAACGCCAAGACCTTTGGTTCCAACGAGACCATCCTCCTCATGGGCGGCACGGTCAACAAGACCAACTATGTCTTTACCCGAGTGAAAGAGACCGAGACCGTACGTGCCAGTACCGATGTGCTCAGGGAACGCATTTACTTCGGCGAAACCATCTACGTACAAGATATCAACCTCGAAGTGACAAAGGTAGTACACGTCACTAACTGGTTCACTAACCACACTGCTTTGGAGGAAGATGACTATGGAGCCTACTACATGACGGGCGGCGAGACGTACCGCATCAGGGTAACTGCTCTTCCGGTGAATGCCACCTTCAAAGGCGTGCTGGGCAGCAAGTGGCTGGTAAACGGCCACAGCCGTGCATCACAGTGGGGCAGCTATTATTCTGACGAGGAATGTACCACACCGATAGACGCTGACACCAACTACAAGACGGTCTATTTCAAGCCCAAGGACAATATGCCCATCAACTACATGGAACTACGTGCTGAGTACACAAAGGGCTACAACGATATCGCAACTGACGCTTTTCGCGTCAATGTCGCAAGCAACGACGGCACCTATAAGATGGACTCGTTCAACACAGAAAAGGTGTTAATCGGCAAGGGTAAGAAAGTGGCAGGTCTGCCATATACACCCCGCCCAGCCAAGGCCTCTATTATCAATCTGTCGGCCACAAAGACCAGCGGTGAGGGCATTGCACCCGTCGTCACCTTCAATACGGCAACCAAGTACTTTGGTGTTGATGCCACCGATGCCACGAAAGGCACCTTCTATTATAAGGTCTATTCAAATGGATCGGCAGTAGGCTCGATAACGGTAGAAGTAACGACACCATCTGTGGAGCAAATGCGTCTGCAACCCAGCACTTTCACACTCGACTGCGGACAGTCAATGCAGCTCAACGCCCAGTTGTTCCCAGTGGGGGCTGAGGAGGAGATTACATGGACCAGCTCCAATGAGAGCGTCGCTACTGTCTCTGCTGAAGGCGTGGTGACCGTCAAGAGTAATGCTGACATCGGGGCCACAGCCACTATCACCGCCAAGGCTGGCGACTTCGAGGCCGAGAGCCAGTTGACGGTACCGGGCAAGAAGTACGACCTCTACTTAGCCGGCTATCAGGTAACGACCCGTAACATGAATCGGTTAACAGAATTGATGGCCGAACTGTCGGACAAAGCAATGGAAAGTTTTTTTGCGGGCGACATGATAATCAGTTTCGACGGCGAGAAAACACTTAGACTCAAAAACGCTTACATCGATGCGACAGGCAAGACGGCGCAGGGTATGACCCTCGGCATCGAGGGAATGACAGTCATTGTAGAGGGCGACTGTTACCTAAGCAGCAACTACTCCGGCATGAAGATAGCCCGCAATGCGACCATCACAGGCGATGGTATCCTGAGATTACAAGGTCATGAGAACGGCATCCTCTACAATGGTTATGGCTTTGGTCATGTTGGCAAGGAAGACATCTGCCTAACCGTTGGCAATATACAACTTCAAGCTACTGGTGAGCAATACGGCATCAATGGTTCCAAAGTCGACAACCACTCATTGAAACTAAACCACGTCCAGATGTCTGTAAGAGGCACTCAAGGTGCTATACAATACCTCATGGGTGATCTGACAATGAACGACTGCTATATTACGGAACCGGACGGCACAGAAATGAAGGACGGATGCATGATGTCAGGCGGCGAATTGATCAAAAAACTGACCATCGTACCCTTCAAGAGTGGCGATGTGAATAACGACGGAAAGGTGAATGAGGAAGATGTGAAAACTACCGTCAGTTACATTATGGGTGAGAAACCAAGTAACTTCCTTTGGCTGGCGGCAGATGTCAACAAAGACGGAAAGGTGAACATTACAGATGTCACGTGCATGATCTGCATTATACATGGAAATTATAATCCTCCTTCCATTCCTTTCCTTGAATAAATCACCTGAAAAAATCAAAGACAAGAAAAGGCAACCTCTTATCGGCTGCCTTTTCTTATTTCTTTGTGTGTCGACACTTGGATTCGGACCAAGGACCCCCACCATGTCAAGGTGATACTCTAACCAGCTGAGCTATGCCGACTATTTCGTTTTGCGGATGCAAAGGTAGCAATTTAAAATGAGAAATAAGAAATGAGAAATGAGAAATTGCTGCGCGTTGGGAATTTTTAACTTTTACACCAGATGTTATTGGAAACGAATATGAATAATATGAATAATCAAACT
>JAEEGL016183871.1_pt1 | contig 18388 bp, 8 predicted proteins | sample 9134231 | NCBI WGS metagenome assembly JAEEGL01 (sample SAMN16246548, study PRJNA631951) | gut metagenome | biome: gut microbiome; feature: rumen; material: fiber-attached | host: Bos | place: Iran: Karaj | collected 2018-10 | reverse complement strand
CCATATGTAGCAGCTATTTGACCAAATTTCTTACTGCTTGTTACTCTATCATAATATATTTCAGATACACAATCTCTTCTCATTTCAATAATACTATCAAGAGATTTAACTGAACTATTTTTCTTTATTGCTGATTTTTCAATATCAAATCTAAATGACAAACCATTATATATTACTGTTTTATCTGCTAAATAATAATGAGCAGAGTCACTACAATAAATTCTACAAACATCTGTATTAACACCAAAATAATCACTATAATCATAAGTTGCTTTATTCATTACTGAAGCATTTAATATACAACTTAAGGATGGATCGTTAATAGATGTTTCATATGTACCTGTTTTTGTATAATTCTTAACATCTGATACTTTTGGTTCACCACATGCTTGAGAACTTCTCTTAATTGAAGTATCCTCACAATCTGCATCACATTGTAATTCTATTTCATAATATTGTTTAGTCTTTTTCTTTGGAACATTATTTGTCTTTTCAAATGGCTCAATTTTATATAAGAATTGATTTGTTATACCATCATTAATCATAGGGTTGGCAGCATCACAAGATACATACTTTTTAATACCATATGAAGTTGTTGACTCATTATATGATGTTACAACTGTAATATTTTTGATATCTTCTGTACAATCTGCATATATTTTTGTAGACATAGCACATAATGATTTTTGACATGCACTAATTCCATTTATTGTACCTGGTGTTATAACTTTAGGGCCACAACTTTCAACGCCGTCTACCATTCTACAATCTTGATAATAATCTTTATCTTTTCCATCGCTAGTAGCATAGTTAACATATTTTCTAAAAGATCCATCATTATAGTAAACTCTAATCTCTTCAACCTCAAATTTACAATAATTTAAAACCATTTTTTCTTTTTCAGTTAAACTATTAGGATCTTTTTCCTGTTTTTTTAATAATGGACCGCAATCGATTCTTTCAGTTCCTTTAGTTATTTCTTCACTATATTCTATATTTAATATAGTTTTTGTTGTTACACATTCACCATTACTATCTTTTATACAATCTTCTTCAATTATTTCTTCGCCTTCTTGTACATCTGTTCCAATCACATTACTTTGTGAAGAAATAGAAATATTAACAGGTAATACTGAAACTTCACCAAACAATTTATTTAAATGTTCTTTAAAATGTTCATTACCATTTTTAGTGTTATAGAATAGTGCTAAAACATATCTCATGTTTTCACCACATATAATACCAGAGTTGGCAATACATTCTAATGTATTAAATATACCTTTTGCATCTTTAATTTCAACACTCTTTAGTGCATCATATTTATCTAAATCAACACTAGTAACATTAGAAGGTGTTAACATATATTCAACTGTTTTTTTATAAACATTTAAATAACCTTTATCTTGTTTACCAGTATTTGGGTTTAAATATGTCATTTCATAGCATTTTCTAAATGGTTGTGCATCTGTACCACCTAAATCACCATTTATATCAACAGTACATTGTTCACCTGTATAAACACCAAGTCCAACTGTACCATAACCACCTTGGTTAGTATAAGCTCCCCATAAACGCATCGCTAAAGCAACCATTTCATCTGTTATTACTCCTTGAGATGGATCACTTTTTCTAGTTACTTCATTATGATATTTTGATTCAATTAAGATGTTAGCATAACCACAATCAACTGAAGAGTTACTATTAGCGCATTTACTAGCATCTAAATTTATTTCTTTATAACCAGTAGATGATGCTGGATAACTTGGGTTAACACAATAAGATGCTTCACCATCAATTTCATGTGTCTCTATTGTTGGAGTAACATTAGTACTAGTTCTTGTACAAGGATACGTTGGGCATCTTAAGTTTGAATCTCCTGTTTTACATGCATGTAATTTATAACTTCTCCAACCAGTACATGCATCTTTTAGCGCATGCATCATTTGTCTACAAGCTTCAGATTTATCTTTAGCAGCGCCACTATAAGTATCAAAAGTACCTCCACCCATACTCATATTATATGTTTTTACACATGTGCTGCCAGGTCTTCTACAAGTACCATCAGGGCATTGGCCACCATCATTACATCCACAATTATGAGTATCAGGATGATCAACACCTTGTTCATCAGTATATGCATTGCCACACGAACAATGGTTAGTTAAACTACATACACCATGTGATGCTGTATCTCTACAAGTTATACTTCTAGTATGTGGTTCAACTTCGATTTTACCTTGACCACCAGATGCTTGAATTCCTTGTTTTAATACGCATCTTCTTATCAAACCACCAGCACCTTCGCCAGTACATGGATCTCCACCTGATGGAACTAATTCTTCACCCCATCCAACAGAACCGCCAAGGCTATCAAAGTCCGGTGATGTAAAGGTACCAGCACTACCCCAACTACAGTGAGATACACTTACTTGTGTACCTGAAATTGAAGCAACATATCTTGTCCTTTCAACTCTTATTTCACAACCGGAATCTGCTTTAACATTACAGAAAGCAAATAGGACTAAAAATATAATAAATACTTCTGCTTTCCTTTTACGTCTTTTAATTCTTCTATCGCCATCTTCTATCTGATTTTTCATCTTTATTAATCTCTTAATTCTTCTTCTATAATATATAGAAACTAATATAACAGGTATTACAATACATAAAATATATGAGTAATATTTTAATATAAATTTTTTAAATGATGGTTTTTTGTCTTTAAGACTTCTTTCATATTCAGCCATTGCTTTTCCAAAATCCGCATCATTCATATCTTCTGTTTTATCAGTAAATGTTTGACATAATTCATGATCTGGATATTTTTCACAATATGCTGTATTAACATACATATTAAATTTTGGAATAGTATATGAAGTTTGTTTTAGTATTTGACCACTACAAGCACCAGATACTGCTTTTATTTTTAACGTATATGTTTCTTCATCTACTCCGTTATATCCACCTACTCCATATTTAGCAATAGCAGGTTGATATTTCCATATACCTGGTTTTCCTTCTCCATCCAATGCTATTAATTCTAATGTTTCATTAATATCTTTTCCATTATATTTATCTTCTGATAAGTAAAAATAGTAATAATATCCTGGTGACTCATTTTCTTTTAATGATTTTAAGAAACCTGGAGCATAATCTTCTTCAGTTCTTGGCTCTAAAAATTTTATTTCTAATTTTTCAACAAAATCATTAAGACTTGTGTCGCTACATGCTGCTTTTATATTTGTAATTAATAAAAAACAACATGCGATACAGAATATAATTTTATTTAATTTATTCATACCTATTCACCGCCATATTATCTCATAATAGAATTATATCATATTTAATATTAATTAATAAATATTTTTTATTAAAAAAGGAACTGAAAATTCAGTTCCTCTATTTTAATATAATATTATCCCAGCTATCGTAATCTACACATCTTACGCTAAATGCTCTTTTCTTATCATATGAACTATATAAACCTGTAAATACTGCATGGCTATCATAACCCCAAGTCAAATATCCACCTTGGCCATTATATCCCCAATAATAACCAGGTTGGCACTTGTTATCTAGTGCTCCTTGGCAATTATTTGTGTCAGGGCAATAACCTACTAAATCTATATTTTTATTTGCACATAAATCTAATGTATAAGCATATCCTACTCCAGGATAGAAAGTATAATCTAACTCTCTATCTTTATTTTCAACAGCAGTATTTAAATTAAAGTTTAATCTAACTTCAAGAGGTAAAACATATAAGCCATAATGTGTACAGATTTTTTCAGCTGCATAGTAATTACATACTGTTCTTCCACTACCTGTCCAACAAGTTGGTGTTGTTCCTCCACCACTACAAGTTTGACCTTTTGTACAAACAGTAACTTTACTTAGTGGTATTTTTAATCCATTTGAATCTCCGGCATTTGCTGCTGCTACTGTGTTAGTTTGAGCTCCACCGTCTCCCCAACCGCCATGATAGAATCCTTGATAATCTCTATCAGCTTGTTCTAAAGTACCCCAAGCTGTACCTGCAGTACTTGTTGTATCTTCTATTACAGTCCATTTAGCGTATAAATTGATAGTTTCACCATTTACTGTTGTTAAATTATTAACACTTGCTTGATTTGCATATACAACATTTCCAGTTGTAGTTGTTGCCCATCCTGCAAATGTATGATTTGTTTTTGCAAATGCATTTGCTGTTAAGTTTTTAGCAGTTCCATATGTATGTGTTGAATTACTCATACTTCCGCTTGTAGCACCATTTCCATTATATTTTACATAATATGTATTTGCTCCACATGCTGCACTCGTGCTTCCAGCTTGAACTGTATGTCTTCCTATATTATATCCACTACTACAACTACCTGTACATTTTTTATCTGCTTGAGTAACTCTTGTTCCAGCTTCGCATACAATCTTACATGCTGTTTTTGCTTGAGAACCTGTACTATCTGTTGTATATCCATCTGGGCATGGTTCACATGATGTATTTGCGCTTCCTGTGCTATATGATCCTTTTGGACACGCCTCACAAACACCATTGCTTAAATAATATCCTTTTCCACAAGCTGACCATTGCGCATAATATGTAATTGTTGTGCTTGTGCTTGATTCATTTTTAATATTTGTACCAGCTGCTAATGATGATCCTGAATTGTTTTTCTTCCATCCTGCAAATCCATTACCAGTCTTAGTAAATCCATTTGCTGCTAGTTTACAATCTTGGTCATAAGTACATGTTTGATTATTCATTGTACCAGTACCAGTATTTTTGTTATATGAGACAGTAAATGTAATTGGTGTCCATTTTGCATATAGATTTACAGTATCATTATGTGTTTCAGTTAAATTATTAACACTTGCCTGATTACTATAAACAACTGCTCCACTAGCACTTTCTGCCCATCCTGCAAACGTATAACCTGTTTTTGAGAATCCATTTGCAGTTAAGTTTTTAGCAGTTCCATATGTATGTGTTGAATTATTCATACTTCCACTTGTAGAACCGTTTCCATTATATTTAACATAATATGTATTAGCACTACATGCTGCACTTGTACTTCCTGCGGTTATTGTATGTGGATCAATGTGTTTTCCTTTATCACATGCAGTTGTACATTTTGCATCAGCTGCTGCTACTCTATAATTTGCATTACAACTTATCTTACATGCTGTTTTAGCTTGAGAACCTGTACTATCTGTTGTATATCCATCTGGGCATTTAGCACACTCTGAATTTGCACTTCCTGTACTATAATATCCTTTTGGACATGCTGTACATGTATTTCCATCTAAATAATATCCTTTTCCACAGGCTGACCATTTAGCATATAAGTTAAATGTTCCACCATTTGTTTTTGTTAAATCTTTAACACTGGCTTTATCTGCATATTTAACGGCTCCTGATGCGCTTTCTGCCCATCCATCAAATTTGTTTCCTGTCATTTTATATGCATTAGCTGTTAAGTTTTTAGCAGTTCCATATGTATGCGTTGAATTTGCCATTGTTCCACTTGTAGAACCATTGCCATTATATTTAACATAATATGTATTAGCTCCACAGCTAGCACTTGTATCTCCAGCTTTTACTGTATGAGCACTTAAATTATATCCATCTGCACATTTTGTCACACATTTTGCATCTACAGCTGCTACTCTATAATTTGCATCACAACTAATTGTACATGACGCTTTTGAACTTGATCCTGTTCCTGATGTTGTATATCCATCTGGACACTTTGTACATTCAGCATTAGCTTCTCCTACACTATAGTAGTTCTTTTGACATGGTGTACATGTATTACCAGCTAAATATTGTCCTGGTCCACAAGCACTCCATACTGCATATAATGTTACTACTGCATTATTTTGATCAGTTAAGTTTTTAACACTAGCATTATTATTAAATTCAACAGTTCCTGTTGAAGTTTTTGACCATCCAGTAAAAGAAAATCCATCTCTTACACAAGTATTTGTTCTTAAGTTAGCATTTACATTGTATGTATGATTAGTATTAGCCATTGTTCCATTACCACCATTACAATTATATGCAACTTGATATGTAATAGGCTCCCATTTTGCTGTAAATGTTATATTGTTTTCTATACTTTGAGTTCCTTTACATACTTTTTCGTTATCAAATTTTAATGTTGGATATGTATCTTCATTGGCATCTGTAACAACTGGCAAATCAAATCTTGTTTCATTATATTCGCCTATGCTGCTTGTCCATCCTTTAAATAAAAATCCTGTTTTCTTTATATTTTTCCCATATCCATTGGCATCAACATTGCTAGGTACTTTACAAGTTGTTTTTCCATATTCACATTGAACTGAAGTTATATTTCCAGTTGAACCTTCTCCACCATTAAATACTACTGTATAGTACTTTCTAATAAACTTTGAGAATGCTTCGACATATGGTCTTTCTTCTTTTCCAGTAAAGATTCCTCCACCATCTGCTCCTTGTGATACTGTACCATCACAATTTATTGCCTGTATTTCAGAACCTAGCGTATTAGTTGCCCAAGCTCCTTCATAATAATAATCTTCTTTTGTTGGTTTTATTACTGTATAATAACCTGCTCCATCTTTTTCAAGTGGTTTATGTAAATTATTGTCACTATACCATCCTGTATTATATTTTAAATATATAATTTTAGGATTGTAATCTGTATTGACAGCACCTTTATTTTGTAATCTAAGTATAAACTTTTGTCCATCTTGAACAGCAGCTACTTCACATTGTTCTGCTGCTTCTTCATCAGCTAGTTCAATTACATCATCTTTATCATAAGTGCCTAAAAAATCCCCAACTCCTACTATACAATATTCTGCATTTGATAATTTAAATGCTGTTACTTTTCCATCACTATCTAATCTAATTGTATAATTTAAATCATCAGCATTTGAAAGAGCTAATTCATTTTTTCCACCAGTTTCAATTAAACCTACTTTATTACCTTTTGTTCTTTCAGTTACATAAAAATCTGTTGCTGATTTATATAATGTTTTCGCTTCATTAATAAATGATAGCTTTTTAGAATCTCTATAATTCTTAAGTACATTTGGGAGAACTAAAAGAACTAGCAATCCTAAAACCGCTATTACTGCCATCATTTCAACTAATGTAAATCCTTTTTTTCTCATGTTAGTATCACCTATTATTCATTATATATTTTAGTATACCAAAAAAATGAAAAAAAATACATAAAAAAACTTATGATTTAATCATAAGTTTTTATTGACCTAAAGTGCCATTTTTCTTTTCAATTGTATAATCTGATACACCTCTTTGAGAACTTTGTCTATTATTAACAATTCCATAAGGGTTTGTATTATTATTAATTGATGAAATAAAGCTACTTCTACAATTTGTTTTAATTCTATCACCTACAGAACAAGATCCTTTTTCAATTGTATTGTCTGTATATGTTTTAACTCCACCATTTGTTGCATTATATTCTTTTATCTTCTTGATTGCATCTTGAGATAAAGTATAACTATATTCTAAGTGAGTTTCATAATACTTAAGAGCACCTTGTCCATTGTAGTATTGTTCTGTTTCATTGATGTATGCTGTTGAATTCTCCCAGTTAACACCAATTCTTCTAGAACCATCATTTAATATTGTTGGGAACATATTAGATAAATCTACATTACGATAAAGTGCTTCTGTTTGAATCTCAACTGGTGGAAGAATTAATGTATGTGGGCATGCATGAACACTTTGTTTAATTGCTTCTTTAAATGCATTAGTTCCACTACCCATCTTTCTATAATATGTTTGATTAATACTAATTCTATGAGTAAGATTACAATTGTTATTTTTACATACAGCATATGCATCTACTCCAACTGGATAAACATATTTATCAAGTTGTAAATAATCAGCATTTGATGCTTTATTAGTAATATCTTCAACATTACCTGTATATGGTTCAACTTGGAATAAACTATCATTATAGAAATCTATTTCATTTGATACTGTAAAGTATGCATAATCATTAGTTGGTATATTACCAGATGTTTTATTACTTGTATTTAAACCTAAATCATGTGGTAATAAGTATTCATCTTTCTTCTTATCATATGCAAAACATTCTTTTCCAGAACAATATCTAATATCAGATACATTCTTTGTCTTACCTGCTGTATATCCAGTATGATTATTTAATTGATGTTTTAATATGATATTACTATAATCTTTTCCTACTCTTGATTTAGAACCAATATAGTAAGCACCACCATCATATTTAACTTCTGATGTTACTACATCATTCTTTTCAGCACTTAATTGAGTACCAAAATTATAACCATATTTATCTCCATTAAATCCATAACTATTTTCAGCTGAGAAAATATCTAAAATTCTTTCATATACATTTCCAATTTCATTATCTTTTGGACGATATACTGGAATGTTCTTATATAAGTTACAGTTATATAAATCATATAATATTTGATTTATATGTCCTTCAGCTTTACCATATTTCTTTAATGCACTATATAATTGTTTCCAATTCTTAATAGTTTTTCCTTCTAAACCAGCATATATTTGTGACCAATCAATATTTTCATCAAATTCATTATTATAGAATATATTAGATACACAATCTCTCTTCATAATAACTACATTAGTAAATGGTTTATTTGATTTATTTGATTTAAATACATCATATTCAATATCTAATTTAAATGATAAACCTGAATAAATATCTACTTTATTAGCCATATAGTATTCTGCTGTATCACTACAATAAATCTTACAGAAATCACTATTTACACCAAAAAATTCACTATAATCATATGCCTTCTTAGCAACTGAACTTTGCATATTAATTATACAACTTAGAGATGGATCTTTAATTTTAACTTCTCCATGTCCACTTGATTTCTTAGCACAACTATTTTTATCTTCTACTCTGATATTATAATTATCGCATCCACCTTCATCATAACAATAGAAATCTAATGTTAATGTTTTTACTGGTGGTTTTGTTGTAGGAATAGTTACATCCCATGTTTTTCCTGGATTTTCTCCTTCATCATATGAATACATCATCTGATAATCTCCAGAACCACAAGCTAAGTATTTCTTAATACTATATCTTGATCCTGATTCTGTATATCTAATAGTTGTATAAATTGTTTCAAATTTTTCTTCTTCTTTTTTAACTTCATCACAAAGTGCAAAGTAAACTGTTGGTGAATAACACATATTCTTTTGACAATATGAGAAATCAAAAGTTTCACCTTCTGGTAATAATAAGAAATCTTTTGAATCTATTCTACCATCACCATTTAAATCTGTTACTATTGTCTTTGTTGCTAAATCTATTAAAGTACCATCTGGTCTAAGACCAATTACATGTGTAATTTCATTATTACAATAGAATAGTACTTTTTCTTCATTTTCAGTTAATTTTTGTCCTGATGCTTTTTTAGCTTTAATATCAGAACATTCAATCTTTTCACCAATTGTTATTTCTTCTCTATATTTAACTTCTACAACACTATATTCATCAATTACTTGACTAGATACTGTTGCTGAAATTGGTTCAGTTTCTCTACCACCATATAGATTAGCTAAATGGTTTTGCATATCTTCATTTCCAAAATATGTATTGAAGAATAATGCAAATGCTTGTACATATGAATTTGTAAGTCCTTGACATACAACTCCTAATTGACCTGGAGTACAAGCTATACTCTTAAAGAAGTTAGTACTTAGTAAACCTTCAACACTATGATCTACTCCTTCTCTCTTTAAAGCTTCGAAATAAAGTCTCCATATATAATTTAATGATTCAACATATACATTAACATGATTTTCTGCTGGATATGCAACATATTCACCACAATCATATCCTCTCATATATGCTAAACCTACTCTATAGAAACCACCTAATTCTAAATCAGCTGCCCATAATCTTAGAGCCATATTTCTTGTTTCATAAGATATTTTATTTTCTGGATGTCTATTACTATAATATTCTGCTTCTATTAAAATGTTAGCAAATCCACAATCTGGTGTACTATTACTTGATTTACAAGTTGTTGGATCAAATGGTTGTGTTTGATAGTTATTTGGAATTCCATTTGGGAATTTATCACTTGGGTTAACACAATATGCATCATCACCATTTACTTTAAATGTAGCATTACACCAACCTTCAACAGTTTGTTCAACTGGATTACAAGCATAGATTGGACATCTTACATAATATTTAACTTCTGTTTCACAACTTTTTCTCCTTGAAACACCTGAAGCACAATCACCACATGCTGGTGGTGTTATATCACCAGATACATCTTCTTTTGTATCATCACAGCTTCCCTCCTTTATTACAGGATGAGAACTAGGTGTACAATTTGCTTCACCATTACAGCATGAATCGCAAACATCTACTTCATATGTATAATTTGATGTAATAACAGCATCTACTTGACCAGGTCCTCCATTTGCTTTAATACGACACATTGGTACAAATATTGAACTAGAACTTTTTCCATCGGCTGCCCATACTGTTTGTTCAACTAATTCTTCACCAGCAGCTACAGCACTTGCAAAATCACTAGTTCCTCCAATTGAAGTTTTTCTACCTGTATCATAGAAATCACAAAGGATTAATCTTGTAGCCCATCCAGCACTTGTTATAGGTCCTTCTATGATAGTAGCATCACCACAAACACCTGATGCATTAACTTTTCCTACTAATAAGAATAGCATTAAGAATAATATTACATAATTCTTATGATGTCTTCTTACTGTTTCTTTTCTATTTCTCATCTTTTTATATCTCTTAATCTTTAGATTGTAATAAATTGATACTGCTATAATTGGAATTAATACACATAATATATAAACTTTAATACTTAAAATGAAATCCCAAACTTTAGCAAAGAAATTATTTTTCCTGTTTTGTTCCTCTTCATATGCTCTCATTTCATTTTTAAAATCATCAAGTGTCATATCTTGAGTAGCATTTGTAAATACTTGGCATAACTCATGTTCTTTATATTTATCACAATATTGAGTCTTATAATATTGGTTAAAAGCAGGTACTGTATATTCTAAAGTAGTTATTAATTTACCATTACAACTTCCTTTAGCATTTCCATAAACTTCTATTTTATAAGTTTCTTCTTTACCTTCTATCTCTTTATATAATCCAGCTCCATATATATTTATTTCATCAAAATGATCAGCTGGTATTGTATTGTTATACTTATCAATAACATTAAATGTTATATCATCTCTTTCTTTAGATAATGATAAAAAATAAGCATATTGATATTTAGTAAGATCTAAATCTTCATGTTCATTATAATTAAATACAGTGAACACAGGTTTTAAATCACTAGCCCAATCTATATACTCCTTTTCTAAACATTCTTCTGCATTAACATGTACAAAAACAAATAAAGTTAATACAAATAATAATACTTTTTTCATAAGACACCTACTTTTCTATAATAATATAATATCACAAAAAATACTTTTTAAGAAGAATAATCTACATCAAGTATTGAAGATGTTTCGTGTTTATTAAATAACTTCTCCAATACAGAAAAATCTATCATTTTAAATTCACTATTAACAGCTTCAATAGCTTCTCCATTACTAATATAAATCATCATTGGAGCATCACTAATTTCTCCTTTTATTTCAGGAAATTTAGTTTTCAATAATGAAATATAATCATCTTTATGATCAGTTATATTTAAATATAATACTTTATCCGTATATTCATGCCTAATAATATCTCTATATAATTTCTTTTCCATATTCTTTATTTCAGAATCACCATTATAACTTATAAATATAACCATATTATTTGATTCAGACACTACAAAGTCTAAATCATCATAATTAATACTGCTTATTACACTGTTTTCTCTTTCGAATATACTTTTATCTATTACATTGTCTTTGTTATTTAAATAAATCATTCTTGCATATAGTACTAATAACACAACTAAAATTGTTACTATTGTAACTATAATATAATTTCTTTTAGGAATCTTTCTTTCAAATATGTTCTTCATATATCCTCCTATAAAATATAATAACATATTTTTTCAAATATTTGAATTAATAAATCAATTATAATATAATATTTTTGAGGTATTAATTATGCATGAAGTATTTAATGATGAAATCAATTTTATAAAAGATAAAAGAATTAAAAATAGTTTAATAACTATGTTAGATAGATTACCAGATTATTTTTATGAAGTACCAGCTTCTTCAACAGGTAAATATCATCCTTCATTTTCCTTAGGAGATGGTGGATTAGTAAGGCATACTAAAGTTGCTGTTAGAATAGCAAAAGAATTATTGAATAATCCATCTTTAAATAATTTTAATCAGAATGAAAAGGATTTAATAATATTTGCTTTAACATTACATGATGGTTTAAAAAGTGGAAAAGTTAAAAGTGAATATACATTATTTGAACATCCTATACTAATGAGCAATTATATTAAAGAAAATGAAAAAGATTTAGAATTAACACCTGAAGAAATAGATCTAGTATGTAGATGTATTGCTACTCATATGGGACCTTGGACAACTAATTATAAAGGTGAAGAAGTTTTATCTCCACCAGAAGATAAATATCAAAGATTTGTTCATATGTGTGATTATATAGCAAGTAGAAAATTCTTAGATGTTAAATTTGATAAGAACAATAAAATAGAGAATGATTAATCATCATTCTCTTTTTTTAATAATTCTTCTATTTTTTTAAAATCATCATTATTTTTAAATTCTTCCCTAACTTTTTCAATATTATAAAATGCTTTTAAATATTCATAGAATACTCTTTTATTTTGTTTTAATTTAATAATTTCTTCTTCTAATTCTTTCATAATATCACCTACTCTGTTACCACTTCTACAACTGGCACTTCTTTTTTGTGAGCTATTTCTAATAATTCATCAGTTAATTCACCAACTACTATTATAAAGTTAGGTCTAGAATCTAATTGATTCTTATTATCTTTATTCATTCTAATTATAGTCTTATCATTATCAATACTAAATCTTAATGAACCATTTTTAACAAGTTTATTATATCCATAACTATTCTTAGTTAAACTTGATACATTTTCACAACAGAAGTGTACTCCATCATCTCTATCAGAACATAACACTCTGAAATCTTGATTAATGATTTTATATACAGAAACACCATTTCTTTCATATTTCTTAGCAATTTCTGGTCTATCAATAGCAAGTAATTCTATATCTTTAATAGTAACTATTTGTGAATTAATTATTTCCACTCTATATCGTTTAATCTTATTAAAGAACTCAACTATTGCCACTGTATTTCTATTATCTTTATTAGTAATAATATTTTCAATATATTGAAGTATTATAGTTAAATCATTTGTACTAAATAATAATTTCATCATTGAAAATAATGCTACTTCTTCATCACTAAAGATCTTTCTACCACCAGCATTAGCATCTTCTAAACTATCACTATCATAAATATCTATTATTTCTTTAATATTTGATACATCTAACCATCCAAAGTTGCCATTAGCATCATATCCTTTGTTGAATAAGAAATTAGCAAGTACATTTTTATAAACATTTATATCTTTAACAGCACTTAGATTTTCAACAAATTTTTTAATGATTAATAAATCATAACTTAATAATTGGCTTCTCTTAGTTATATTCAATGGATTTGCAAAAGATGATAATAATATTAATAAATTATCTCTTTCTTCCCTACTTAATGTTACATTATATGTATCGCTAAGTATTTCATAATAACTACCAAAGTTTTCAATACATCTATATAATGTTTCTTTATTCTCTTCATATATTTTAGTTACAAGATTATAGTATATTTCAAAGTACTTCCTTGCAGTATTAGATTTAATTAATAAAAGTAATGAAGACATATTAACAAAATTAAACTTATCAAAATCATATAATAGTTTTTTATTAATAAAACCAAATCTCTTATCAAATATTTCTAATGTATTAATATCATAAATATCTTTATTATTCTCTATAGTAGTTTCATATGCAGTACTTAATATTTCATTTAATAATTTAACAGTAGCAGGTCTTGTATCTTTTTTATCAGATGTTTTATATAACAATGACATACCTATAAATACTGTAATCTTTTGTGGATTATTTTTATTAATAATTTCTTTATTAAATAGAACTTTAAATAATTCAAATATACAATTATAATCTTTAGAATAATCATATTTTTCAATATTATTAATATATTCTACGTATATTTTATTAATTACTTTATAGAATTGTTCATATACTTTTTCACCATGATAAAATTCAAATAATTTTAAGCATCTAGAATTAGCTGCCATTATTTCACTTTCTTTTATCTTTATATCAGTGTCTTCATTGTATACAGGAATAATATATGGTAAACAATAATTAACATCAATATTTATAAGAGCAGATATTTGATTTAAACTTAAACTTTGAATCATTTTAATTGCTCTTTTTGTATATTGATAACTCATATTATTACTAGAAGTATCATATCTAAATAATTTACCTTTAGCTGTTAATACACACTTATTTATAAATATATCTACTACTTCTTTCATAGATTTATTTTCAACATTATCAAGTATTCCATAAATAACTTCTTGTGTTTTATCAGTTTCATTTTTTAAAGCAGGCATATTAACATATTTAATAAGATCCATATCATACTTTAATACTTCTATTAAAGTTTTTTCATCTAGATAATTAATCATAAATGGATATTTATGTATATATTCTTTTTGTACATCAACACTCATTGTATATAGTACACTTATATCTTCTTTAATTTTATCCATTTGTTTGTTAATAAAAGAGTTTCTTGCTTCACCATTTATATATTTATTATATTTTTCATCTTCAGCATATTTATTTTGTATTTCTTGTGAAGCATATCTAATAAATATTGGATTTACTTCTAAAATATATTCCCATTGTTTATCATTTAATTTATCTTTAATTTGATCTATTACATTTTCAGTCTCTTTTATATCTGAATCAGCTAATGTTTTTATAACTTTTCTTAAATCATCCATATATAATTTTGCAATATCTTCTGGTTGCTTAAAATATAATTTAAGATATGATTTCATTTCTTCTGGATCAAACATAACAACATTAGCATTCATAAAGAATTTATTTTCTTTTAGCCATCCAGATACTATTTTCTTTTTAACTTCATCACTTGCATATCCAAACATAGAAAGATTACTATTAATTCTAGACATTTGGAATTTAACAGGTAACATTTTTATTAAATGAGGATGTTTGAAAAATATGTAGCTTAAAACAATTTCATTATTTCTAAACTCTTTATTATCTAAATAAGCATGTTCTATATACTTATCGCTTTTATTTTCAAGAGTTTTAATGAAATTATTGGCTCTATGTTGAATTTGTCTGCTTTGCATTTGTTTAAATATATTTGCCATTACTATCCTCTTTTTATCCTATTATAAATAAATTATAGCATAATAATGCAAATTAAAAAAGCATATTTCTATGCTTATTTTAATTATTTAAGAAGTTCATCATTTGAATATTTTGTAACTGACTATTCAAAGAATTTTGATATTCTTGAAGAGCAGCATTAACTTCATTTTGATATTGCATCTTATTTGCTTCTATTTCAGCAGTAGCTTTTTGAAGCTCATTATTATATTGTGTTTGAGCATTTTGTAATTCAGCTTTATATTGATTTTGAGCGTTTTGAAGTTCAGTTTGATATTGTTTTTGAACATTTTGTAATTCTGTTTGATATTGATTTATAGTATTATTCTTTTGTTGTTCTAGAATTGCTTTTTGCTCTCCAATACTTGCTTGTTGCTTTTGTAGTTCAGTTTGATATTGGCTTAAAGCATTATTCTTTTCTTGTTCTAGAATTGCCTTTTGTTGATCAACTTCTGCTTGTTGTTTTTGCAATTCTTCTTGGTATGAAGATATTGCTTTATTTTTTTCTTGCTCTAGAATTGCTTTTTGTTGTTCAGCATCAGCTTGTTGCTTTTGTAATTCTTCTTGGTAAGCAGATATTGCTTCATTTTTTTGTTTATCAAGTATTGCTTGTTGTTGCTCAACTTCTGCTTTTTGCTTTGCTAAATCTTCTTGATATTGACTTATAGTTTTATTCTTTTCTTGTTCAAGTATAGCTTTTTGTTCTTCAACAGTAGCTTTTTGTTTATCTAGATCTTTTTGATAAGCTTCTACTACACTTTCTTTTTCTTTTTCAACTTGAGTTTTATATTCATCTTGTAATTTATTTATTTGATCATATGCATCTTTTACATTTTTATTTTCTTCAGCAGTAAAATATTGTGCATCATTTTCTGTAACGAAATCTCCAAAAGAATCATTTATACTAGAAATATATTCATTAGCACTATCATCTATGCTACTAATGTAATCACCATATTGCTCATCATATAATTCAGCAGAGATTCCTTCTGCTTCTAAAATAGCATTTCTAACATTAATTGTTCTTTTTAGATCTTCTTTTAATTTGCCAACAATTCCACCTTGTCCATCAGATCCGCTTAAGTATGCTATTGCTTTTTTACGTTTAGCATCATAATCATCTATTAATTCTTTATTTTTATTTTTTAACTTATCTTTTTCTCTATTAATGTCTTTATCTAAAAATGAGAAATCTACTACTTTACTAATATTTCCTTCTATTCTAGCAAGAGCATTTTTTAAATCTTGTGCTGCTTTAGAAACTTCTTCTAAACTAAATTCAACTTTATCAAAGTCTATTCCTTTTAATGCAGCATTTGTAGTTGCTGTGGCAGTTGCAAAACCTTCACCTATACTTGAATTAATAACACCTGGTCTACCTTCAACATTTTTAACTGCAACAGCTTTTTGGAAAATGCCTTGTGCTGTTTTATCACTATCTTCTTTTTTAAGTGCTTTTCCGCCAACTGAAGAACTATCTATAAAAGTAACAGCTGGTTTTCCAGTTGAATGTGCTGAAAAATAACCACCACTTGCTTTGTTATTAATTGCAGATGCAGTGACATAGCTATCAGCTATTTTAGCTGGTCTATCAGATGCTGAAACATAACTATTAATTGTATTAACTTTAACATTTGGTTTAGCAACATCACTAGTAACTCTTACAAAATCTTTAGAAGTATCTGCCATTTGTGCTAAACCACCAGAATATCTTTTGGCAGTTACTGTTTTTAATTCACCAGCAGGAATGTCTTCAAAAGATCTAGTATAGTTCTTTAATAATTCTGATATTCTATTATTTGCTTGTGCATTTATATCTGAAATTCTTGAAATATACTCACCTTGTAATTTATTAATATCTGTTATTCTATTGTAATCACCATAAGGCATATCACCAGCATAAGCAGTAAGGTTTTTCATTTCGACAAAATTATTTGAAAATAATAATATATTTAATCTCATACTTTCACCTCACTAATTACACTGCATTACAGTTTTAGTAAATCTACCACATTTACTAAGTTCTGTTTGAGCATTTGAATATGCCTTTTTAGCATTATCTATATTCTCATTAGTTATATTAATTTTTTCTTCGTATTCATTAATAAGGGCAGTATTAGATTCTTTTGCATTTTGTAACGCATTTATATCAGATTGCAAATCCACATTTAATTTAGTGTTCTCAAATTCTCTTTGCATTGCTTTTAAATCAGCAATGTCAGATTCTAGTAATTTATTTCTTTCTTTGCATTCATCAAATATACTAGTATAGTTTTCTAAATCTTTTTTATAGTTTTCTATTTGATCATTTATTTCATCCATTAATTTTTGTGTGTTAGTTTTGCATGAAGATATTGCTTCTTCATCTGGAACTTGCACATATACACATTTTGGTAAATGTTGTTCGCTCACATGTTGTTCATCTCTCATAATATCTCTCCCTTAATTTCTCTTCTCGACAGAAAGCGTATAGCTTTCCATTGAAAAAAGAAGTTATTTTTGATAACTTCTGATTTTTTATTAGAATGTATAGTTCTTAATAGCTTGTGTAATACTATTTGATACATTATTTAGTGTTTCTTTATATTTTGCAGAATTTGCTAAGAATGTATCAAATGCTTCTGTTGCTTGATCTCTTCCTGTACCATTTGTCCAGTTATCCATGATTTGTCCATAGTATTTTTTTACATCTCCTATGAATCCATCCATTGCATCATTTGCAGCATCGATTTTTGCTTTTCCTTGATTTGCTTCTTCTGTGATTGATACTGTATCTCTTGTATCACTATAATCTCCAGTTTTTGCTCTTTCTTCTAGGTTTAATACTCCTAGTTCTTCTAATCCTGCTCCGTTTGCATTTTGAATGTTTCTATAATTTGAT
>JAEEGL015026512.1_pt1 | contig 18388 bp, 17 predicted proteins | sample 9134231 | NCBI WGS metagenome assembly JAEEGL01 (sample SAMN16246548, study PRJNA631951) | gut metagenome | biome: gut microbiome; feature: rumen; material: fiber-attached | host: Bos | place: Iran: Karaj | collected 2018-10 | reverse complement strand
TACTTACAAGATACTTGGATCCATATTTATTTACACATTCGTTATATGTAAATAACATTCTTATCCTCCGCATTTCTATGTCTTTTGCGTATGTTTGGTTAAATATTAGCATAAATACCTATGTTAATCAACAGCGTAAAACAACAAGTATTAGTAGAATGATCTCTTCTATAAACCTCAAATCAAAATTCTAGTGGTCTCATTTTACACATTTAGATTAATTTGAGTCATTGATGATTCGGGAGTCAAAAGTAACATTTACATACAATTCGTCATAAGCCATCGTTCTGTCCCATGGATCAGGGGTGTAGCCTGGCTCTGCAGCTGGCATCATCATCATTCCATCGCCTCTGGTTGTTCCGCTGAGAAGTACAAAGACAGTATTGCTGTAAATCCATACATAAACTTTGCCATCAAATCCGGGTGCTTTTATTGGGTATTTTTTAGTAAGCTCAGAAAAATTCTCAATACCAAGGTTTTGTGCAAGTGCTTTTGTGAAAGCATCAGAGCTTGCGTCCCAGGTGGTCATATTTCTCCATCCATCGTAATCTTCTGGTTTGAAAGCGTTTGACTCAATTACGGATTCATCCTGAAGAGTTTTTACGAATGCGTCTGCTATTAGAGAAGCCTGCTCTAGAGATTTTTTATTTGATCCAGTAATGCTTTCCAGAATATTTCCGCAGCCTTGGATATATAGTGAAAATATTAACATAACAACAGTTATTAGAAGCATTATCTTAATTCTTGAATTCTTAGTCAGTAAGTTCTGCAAATATATCACCTCCTACAATTGAATCTTATATTATTATGACTCAACGCTTCTCTTTCTCCCTACTCAGGACTTCTCTTATTGCCCTGACTAAGACATCATCGGGAATATTTTTTATTGCCGTAGCGTTAGAGCTTTCTTTTAGTTTTATCTCGGATTTTTCAGAAACTGCAGGAAGACTCTTCTTTGTATCCATTGTATTCATCCCTTATTTAATATACTTCTTTATCCCTACGCTTATTTACAGTAGTATTTTCTTGATTTATCTTGGCATAGCATGGACAGGTTTCGTCATGGTCGTTTACAATACCGCAGGCCTGCAAGTGCGAATAGATGGTAACTTCGCCCACATACTTAAAGCCCCGCTTTTTAAGATCCTTGCTTATGGTTTTTGATAAACCATTGCTTACAGGAATCTTTGAACCAACCTTGCAGTGCCCGTTGTACAAAATGACTTTGTTTTCAGAATATGACCACATATATTCACAGAAGGATCCAAATTCTTCACGCACTTTCTGAAAGCACTTTGCATTATTGATAACCGCCGCAATTTTCCTTGGTGACTTTATCATGTCCTCTGTTTCCAGTATCCGCTGGATGTCGTTTTCGTCATAATCTGCTATCTTATCGTAATTAAAGTCATCGAAACAGCTCCGGAAAACTTCACGCTTTTTGAGCATAAGATCCCAGGAAAGGCCGCACTGCATGCATTCAAGCATAAGATGCTCGAACATCTTTTTATCATCATGAACTGGAATTCCCCATTCGGTGTCATGGTAGATCTTATTCCGCTCGTTGTAATCAGCCCATCCGCAGGGATGAGCCTGAATTTTAATAATTCTCAATTCCCGGGTTTCCATACACCCCCTTATCAGATTTATCCAGCTTTTGCAATGATCAAGTATTATGGAATCTGAGGTTATTACATTTTCTTTTTCCCCAAGCACTTTATCAACATCATTAATAATCTGGATATCCAAATTAAAAGAGCTGTTCTCTCCTACTTCTGCAATAAGAGTTTTTAGCCGCCCGGAATTAGAAACAGGTTTATCAAGCAGAATATGAACTATTCTAACTTCCATCTGTTCCAAAGAACAAAAAAGAATCTTTATAGCATCTTCTGTCTCACTTAAACCTAATAACCTGAGCGTTTGCGTCAATGACAGATTCGACGCCAAAAGGAATGATACAGCGAGGTGTAGCATGCCCGATGTTTATGTTAAAAAGAACTGGTAGATTGGGATTATCTATTACTTCCACCAAAAGCCTCTTATATTCATCAGCATAGATTTCATCCTGAGGCTTTCCCACAAGAACTCCGGAAACAGCGTCAAATACACCTGCTAACTTAATAAATTCTAAGGCCTTCTTATACTTTTCTGGTGATGGCTTTTCTTCGCTGGTTTCCAGTAAGATTATACGCCCTTCCCAATCCTTCGCATCAGGGAAAAGTTGATATTTTTTACATAAAACCGGCATATCCTCATAACGTTCACAGTCAAAAAAGTCATACATTGAATCAACGCACCCGCCAAGAATTTTTCCGGAGAAAACTGCTGGTCCCTGAAGAAGTTCAAAACCTTGATTCGGATGTGAAGGTGTCGAAGTCCCGACTTTATCCGGTGAAAATTCGGTTCTTTCCTCATACCACACATCGCTTGGTGTTATCTCATGGATAGTACCTGTTGTAATAAGTTCCTGAAAGTACTTCTTAGTATATGGAAGCATATCTGTAGCCAGTTCACAAAGGTCCGACAAAAAAGCCTGCCCATAGAATGTAGGCATGCCAACTTTATGAAACATAAAGTGATTTATTGTCGTATCAGAAAATCCAAGAAATATTTTTTCAGTAACAGCATTTTTAAGTTCATCATTTTCAAAGAGATATGGGAGCAATCGATAAGTGTCATCACCGCCAATAGCACACAGTATCATGTCTATATCAGGATCTCTTAGTGCGTCCAAAAGATCCGAAGCTCTTTTCTCCGGATGATTCTTTATATAATCAAGTCCGGAAAGTGCATGAGGCATAAATCTCACGTTAAGACCAAAATCTTCAAGTCTCTTAACTCCAATATTCTTCTCAAATTCAACAAAAGATTCCCCAATTATTCCACATGAAAGGCTTACGATAGCTACATTCTTAACCATGCTACTACTCCTTATTTTATGAACCCCTGCATCTGTCTGCGATATGCGATTTCATATTCTGCAGTAACTACTTTAAATGGTTTCTTTTTTAAACTTTTAAATATCTTAAACATCTTTATTCCTCCTTTTCAAGTCCGAGAAGCATAAGATGACGCTAAACATACAATACAACAAAAAGAAAAACAGACCTTTACGTACACGGAAAAGGGTCTGTTTTTCACTGCATTAAATTTAATAATCTTTTAATATTCATTCTGCCAATTGAGTAGTATCATTGTGTATGTTGTGAAATCAAATATTTGGAGGAGAATTATGAAATCAAAAATCACATCTTTGTTGTTGTCAACAGTGTTGACAGTATCAATAATCACCGGGTGTGGAAATACAACCACAGAAACTAACAACGACACATCAACGGAAACAACAACTAGCGACGAGCAGGCAGAAAGTACGCAAGCAAATGATGATACTGCATCAAGTACTGATAGCACAGGCAGTTCTACTGAAGACAGTAACCAAACACAGGAAACAAATATAAGCGAAGACGCATTACCAACCACCTATGAAGAGTTTATTGCTACTCTCCATGCGGGACAATCTTATGCTTACGTTCCTATCAGTGAAGGCGAGAATGCCCTTCTGGTAACAAGCTATACTTTTGACGATCTTGAAGGTCATCAGGCAACTTATGAAGCTACTATCTTTATAGAAAAAGACAATGCCATTGAAAAAGTTACCACTGTCCAGAGTGGTGGCACAGCTTATCCTATTGCTCTTACAGATGATAACAGCATTATCCTGCAAATGCGCAACTCAGTAATAAAAGGACATGTAAACAAAGAAACAGGTAAGTTCGTTATTACTGAAGAGTCAAATGTAGATTATTCAGCTGCCGAAGACGGTTCTTATCACAACTACAAGGAAGGCGCAGCAGATATTCCTGCAGATTCTTCTTTATTTGATGAGCTGAGTGAAAAGTATCTTCAGTCAGAAGTAGTAAGTTTTGAAAAGGCCGGTATTGCATCGGATGGTTCACCCCGCTTATCAGGAGCTGTATATGCAGCTTACAGCGGTGAAGATCTGTATAAAGTTACAAGTTACTATGTATTTGACAGCGAAACTTCAGGTCATACGGAAACAACCGATGGCATTACAGGTGTTCCTTTTTCCTATGAGCAAAACGTAGACGATATTGTATTCCATTTCGGTTCGGCTGATGATACTTCTGAAGCAAAATTTGGTTGGGATACAGGAGCTTATCCGACACTAGCCTTTACAGGGGATAATGCTGAAACGATTTCTATTTTATGTCTTGGTAATGCAGATCCCAAAACTTTTGAGGCTGCAAAATACTATGACAATGACAATAACCTGTATATGCAGGTCAAGAGCTTTGATGAAACATCACTTACCGGAGATCTGTATCGTAATGAAAAAATCAAGCAGGAATACGTTGATAATGCTGAAGAAAACAGCACCATATACTCTGTGAACGGAACCTCATTTTCAGTTGTTTCTTTTGAAGAAGTCAACAAAGAGCTTGAATACGGAACTGATGAAGACTTTAAAAAGGATGTTTTAGGCGAGACAAGATTCGATGGCTTTCTTGTAAAATGCAGCGATGATAACTTCTATTATGCTCTCGAGAAAGAGGACTATGAACTGGAGTATAACGTGGTTTCAATGATGACCGAAGGCAATCTAAGGAAACTCATCGAAGAAAATGTAACTTTGAAAATCAAAGAGAACTGCGAAATTTACCTTCAGAAGATGGTTGAAGGTGGTGAATCAGCGAATCTCAAAGAAGAATACATTATCGGAAGAGAATTCAAGGGAGATAATTACCCCGGATGGTCAGAAGATGCGCAGGAATACTATATGACTAATGATATGCTTGTTTCCATAGGAGTTATAGACGGCGAACTCTATAATGTTGTCCAGGTATATGTTCCCTGATTAATTGCAGAAATCGGTGATCTTTTATGGATCACCGATTTTTTTGTTGGCAAAAGATATTTGCTCATTCATTCAGTTTCCAAACAACATATCCGCCGTCTTTTCCAGCTGACGCCTTTCTTCAGTATCATCGTATGATTTTTCCCTGTCATCGATGCCCTTTACAACATCTATTGAAAATAGCCCGTCTTTATTACAGTAATAATATACTTTCTTTACTCCGGATACTTTAAAATGCGCCTCTGCGTTTCCTTCAGGATAAAGTTTTACCATCTGTATACTATCTGAGGATGTTGCTGCGACAAATGAAATATAATGTTGCTTTGTCATCTCGTGATCGATCCTGACATAATACTCATCCTCAATGCGTTCAATAAATATCATATGGTTTTCATCTGAGTTTTCTGCCTCTGCCGGAAGGAGTTGTACCCCATGGCACTGTATGACAGCCTCACCCATACTGTGCATTACATTACCGCAAATTGGGCAGATGTAAAATCTGGATCGCAGCATATTTGCAGATACGTTTTCATTCTTAATCCGGTTTCCTGAGATTAGTTCAGTAACTGAAATCTGAAAAGCATCAGCAATGGGCTCTAAGAGCGCTATGTCAGGGTATCCCTTTCCGTTTTCCCATTTGCTTACTGTTTTATCGGTTACTCCAAGCTGATCTGCAAGCTGAAGCTGTGTCATATTCCTCTGCTTGCGCATTTCTTTTATCACTTCGCCTGTTACATACTGGTTCATAATCTACCTCCTCATCAGTACATTTATTTTTATGTCTAATGAAATGATATCCCGAAGCTTTTGTTTTAACCATCCACGTAAAGTAGAGTTCAAATCACAGAAAACAAAAACAGACCTTATCTTACACTGATAAAGGTCTGTTTTAGACTTTTCTTAATAGGAGCTCTACTACAAATCCATTGTCATTGTAGTATTCCATACCTCCGCCCTGCTTGTTCATGTACATCTTGCAAAGGTACATCCCAAGGCCGTATCCGGACTGGTCAGATGCATTTCTACCGCGATAATACTTCTCGGCAATAAGCGGAAGATCTTCTTTATCAACACCGGGGCCATGATCCCTTATCCTGATCTTGATAAAACTACCTCTTTTTCCATCTGACATCAGCATGCTTTCAGTCTCTGAGAATGAAACCAGGATGTCCGTAGCAGCATATTTTGCTGAATTGCTTACTATGTTGTCGATGACCTGCTCCATTCGCTTCTTGTCCATGTAGACAAGACAGGGATGGATCTGGTTTTCCAGAATTATGTTACCAAATGAGGAAAGCGACTTTATCCTTTCTTCAATGAGGAGTGAACTCTCCTCTTTTACGTTTATATCTATCTTTTCCATCTCCTCAAGGTTTGCGTGCATTACATCGTTCATAATAGAGCTTACTACATCAGCCTTGGAAGAAATGGTCTTTACTTTTTCAAGGGTGTCCTTACACTCTTCTACCGGTGCCCCAGGTTCATTCATTTTTCTTGTGTATTTAAGCTCAAGTACTTCACAGGTCGCACCTATGACAGAAAGAGGTGTTTTGATGTCATGGCTAAAGCCCTGGATCAGCTCTTTTCTTGCAATCTCCGCTTTCCTCTCCCTGCTTATGGATAACTTTATCTGTTCGCGCATAATGTCAAAGCCTTCCACAAAGCTTCCAAACATATTGTTCTTGTGGATGGGGAGAGGTTTATCAAGGTCGCCCCTGGCAATATCTGTTGCAAAGTTTTTCAGTTCTTCTATGGGCTTTAAAAAGACTCTGTACATGTAGAACAGAAGAAGATATCCCAGGACAAGGACTGTTATCCATAGCAAAGCTGCAGCTTTTATAAACCTATATTTTGAATTGTTGAAGCTCTCCAGCTTATCGTTCCATGCCACTTTTCCGATATATTCGCCGTTAACCGTAAGGTCCATGACAAGAGCTCCCGTAGCATACAGTTCCGAGAGCTCTACATCATTTATCTCTTTGGCCATAACTATGCTGCAGGAGTATTTTTCCTCCACAGAAGACTCAGGCATCCCACTTTCAAGATCCTCTTCCACCTGATGCAGCTGATCGTTATAGTATACGATGTCTCTTTTGCCATACTGGGTATGTTCTTCTATTCTATAGAACATGGCAATTGCGATAAGCATAAATATGGTAAAAGAAAAGAATATCCCCTTTAAACTTTTCATGACAACTCTAAAATATATCCCGTTCCCCAAACAGTCTTGATGAGCTTAGGTTCGTTAGGATTTTCTTCAATCTTTTCCCTGAGTTTCCTTATGTGTACGTTAAGCGTACTATCACTGAAAAATGTATCTCCCCACACTTCGTCGAAGAGAACCTCTTTTTTAACTATTGTGTCGTGATGTTTATACAGACAATCAAGAAGAGCATATTCTTTGGCTTTTAAAGGAATACTCTTCCCTCTGACGATAACGGACATGGTTGGATAGTCCATAGCAAAACCATTTGTGACTGTAGCGGCACCATCATTTTCAGCGAAAGCAGCTAAAGAAGCTCCGCTCTGACTGGAGGCGTTTTTCAGCTGCTCAATCCTTTTCAGGTTTACCTTGACCTTGGCCAAGAGGATGGACAGACTGTATGGCTTTTTTATATAGTCATCGCCGCCAATGGAGAGCGCTATAAGCACATCGTCGTCGCTCTGCCTTGCACTGATAAAGAGAATAGGAAGCTGCATATCTTCCCTTAATTTCTTACACACATCAAAGCCTGTGCCATCACCAAGGTTTATATCAAGGAGCACAAGATCAGCAGTGTTGCCTTCTTCGAAAAAGGCAAGACAGGATGCTGAGCTGTCCACATAATGAGTGGAAACATCGAACATCCTGAAATATTCTGCTGTCATTTTTGCTAATTCAATTTCATCATCCACAATAAGACAGTTGTAATGCATACATTCATCTCCGTATGGATTATTGTAACATAAAGTCACTATTCTTCGGTAATCATCTTAACCGGTTCAAGGCTCTTTATCTTTCTTCCCTTGATTGCTGCAGTCAAAAGAGCTACTCCGCAGATGATGATAGCTGTATAGATATATGACATAACTCCAATATTAAAGCAGACTCTCCTGAATCCAAATATTGTAAGAGTGGACACCATGAGCTTGTTTCCAAGAACCGGAGATACAATAAGCCCCAGTGCTACACCTATAAGGATTGCCGGAAGGTTTGACATCATCACCTGGAAGATGAGCTGTCCTGAAGTAAAGCCAAGGGCCTTGCTCACACCAAGGTTGCGCCACTGCTTGTTGATGTTGGTCCTTACAATGAGTGACTCAACAAAAGCTACGATGAGAATTGTAATAAGTGATACAAAGTATGCGAAAATCTTCATTCCGCCGGTTATAAGGCCAACTGTCTGATGGGCCGCTTCTGCATAGTCTGTGACGGACACTTCCGGATAATAATCCTTAAACTCCTTTTCGAACTCAGAGAAGGTGACACCCTCCTTAAAGTTTATGCATATATTCATGGTATCAGGAAGAGAAACCACCTTGGAGAGTCCATCCATAGTCATGAATGCCATCATACCCATGTTGTTCATGGTCTGGCTTATTCCGCATACGATATATGACTCCTCTGCCATGTTGTTTTTGACCGTTACTACTTCGCCAACTGTTAAGCCCAGTCTGTTGGCTGTGTTTGTTGCCAACATTACTTCGTTTGAATATTTGGGCCAGCGGCCGTCAAGAACGGATCCGCCAACAATGGTAGATGTATCTGTAAATGCCCTTGTAGTAATGCTCTGTTTGTTCTTTTTGTTGTAGTAGTTTACCGACATCCACATTTCGCGCCTGGTGTTTTCAACGCTCTTCATGCTCTGTATGTTTTGTTCCATTATCTCGTCTCCGGACAGGAAGGCGTCATAGACGTCAAAACCGCCCATCTCAAGCACGCCCTCATCGCTTCCGTAGGTGTCTGCCATACCGAATGCGACTATTGTGGACAGCGCCAGAATCATCATGATGAAAATGACGCCAAGCTGGCTTCTGAATCTTCCAAAAGTATCCTTAAGTGCCAGGGTAACTGCAATGGGAAAAGAGCTCTTGTCAAAGGAAAAGAGATTCTTCTTATAGTTGTGAGTGTTTACGCCGCCTCTGAGTGCAGATAATACGCTGACTTTGCTGTATTCTCTACCAAGCAGGATGGTAAGAAGTGAAACCAATAGGCAGATGCTGATAAAAACTGCAAGTGCAACATAGATGTTTACAGGCTGATTCCACTTAAGCCCAAGTGTGATGAGTATTATAATACCAATCTTATCAATTAGAAGAGCTCCAAGTAAAATGCCTGCTAAAGCTCCTATCCCGGCAACCAGAAGAAGCTGGAACAGTAGAATTAGTACCAGTTCCTTTACTGTATAGCCGGAAGCTTCCATGATGGCTGTGTTTTTCATGTTTGTCATGATAAAGTTTTTGACGCTGAAATTGATGATAACAACTGCTATTGCAAGTATTATCACAGCGAAAAGAAATATCATCGCAACAAAGATAAGCGGAAGAATCATGGAACCTGTCTTCATGAGATCTGCCGGGATGACATTGATGCTGGGTATTTCAACTTCCGGGTGGCTCTTGTTATAATCGTTGTACCAGTCGATGAGCTCATCAGTAATCTTATCTGATAAAACATTAGTATCGAGGTGTTTCTTTTTGGCAGTATCGGTAAGCTGGGTTTTAAGATACCTTGAGTCTATGGCACCCTTGGGATTTTCAAACTTTATATCCTCATAGAACCGGTCGGATACATAGATCTTATAGATGCCAATATTAAGCGGAGAGCAAAAGATATTATCCTCGTTGTAACCTGCTACCTTAAGATCATATTGATTATCACCAATCTTTAGCTGAAGGGTAGAACCTAATTTAAAGGTGGTGCTGAAAGAAATCGGAACTATTACATCATTCCCGGAAAGCCCCGTTGGATCTATACTGAGAGTCTGTATTCTGGTTTCTTTTTCATAGCTGCTTACATAAAACGGATATTCTATCCAGGTCTTGCTTCCCCTTAGTCTGTATTTGGAGCTGCAATCGAGGTATTCCTGAGTTTCAAAGTTCTTAAGATAGACATTGCCCCTCATGATCTCTTCCAGCTTTTGAACTACAGGCTCGCTATTGCCAACGATGGCCAATATATCAGCTGCATTTATTTTTTCCCTGTTGGTATCGATTACCTTTCCGGTATCTATAAGGAAAGAAGCGCTTATGAAGATAAAAAGAGACGCAATAGCTGACAGTATGAAGAATGTGATCATGTCACTTCTCTGCTTTTTTATGTTGTTCTTTGCGATAAAGAAAAGTCTGTACACTGCTTATTCCTTTCAATAGTAAACCGGTTTTACCATCCCATGTCCTGAAGGAAGTTTTTAAGCTGCTGATGCCTCTTTTTGGCTTCCTCTAGCATAGGATTTGATTCGTCTTTGTAATCTCCAACGTAAGGACCCAGGTCAATTTCATCACTTATTACTCCGTCAGCAAGATAAATGATCCTGTTGCCACGCTCAGCTGCCTTTATGGTATGTGTTACCATGACAATGCTCTGACCTTCGCCATTTAAGTCGGATAGGATATCAAGAACATTTTCTGTGTTCTGGGAGTTCAGCGCTCCGGTGGGTTCGTCTGCAAAAAGAACTTCAGGACTGTTTATAACACCTCTTACTACGGCAACTCTCTGCTGCTGTCCGCCGGACAACTGGGTTGGGAATTTGCGATAGTCACTTTCTTCAATCTCAACTTTGTGAAGAAGTCCTTTTGCCTTATCTGTAAGAGCTTTTCTGTCTCCTGTTTTTAAAAGGCCACAGACCATTACATTATCAAGGGCACTCATACTGTCGTTAAGATAGTTTTGCTGAAATACAAAGCCTACATGGTCCCTTCGAAACATTGCCAGTTTGTCATTATTAAAAGTCTGAATCTGCGTCTCGCCTTTTCCTTCACCGGTATAGTAAGTGATTGTTCCCATACTGGGTCTGTCCATGCCGGATAAAGCATATAGTAGAGTACTCTTACCGGATCCGGAGTTGCCCATGATGACTGTGAAATCTCCCTTGTAAATAGAAAGATTTAAATTTTTAAGTACGTGCTGCTGAATAGATCCATTTGAAAATGTCTTTGAAAGATCTTTAGCAGTAAGTATTGTCTTTTTTTCTAAAGTCATTGTTTGCTCACCTTTACGCCCATGCCGTCACTAATTTCTTCTGTGTCTCTCCAGACTACCAGCTCGGATTCTGAAAGGCCGGATCTTATCTCTACCATGTCTTCGTTTCTGATGCCGCATTCCACAAACTCTTTTTCAGCTATACCATCTCTTGCGACAAATACGTAGCTTCCCTCCTCGTCCTCATTAAGAGCTTCCAAAGGGATTCGCATTACATCTGAAAGATTTGCAGTATATATTTTTGCTTTTGCTTCTAGTCCAAGAATGATGTCATCAGATGTTTCATCCAGAGTTATCTCTATCCCAATACCTGTGCCTGTTCCGGATTCCTTGGTCATTCTCTCGATTCTTGATACCTTGCCTGCATACTCTTTGTTTTTAATATTAACACTAGCCGGCTGACCTTCTTCAATATTCACTATATCATACTTATTTACACTGCTTTTGATCACGATGTCTGAAGTGGACTTAAGAGTAAAAAGTGTTGTTCCTTTGTTAATACTACTCCCCTCTCTAACATTTATCTCTGTCACGATACCATCAAAGTCTGCTTTTATGCCTTCTTTCGCCGCTTCGTAATCTTCAAGCTTTTCACTGCTTGAAATCTCGTTTGCCTCTTTTACGGCTTCAAGCTGCTCTTTGGCACCGGATGTCATAAGGGCGTTTGCTGTGCTTGCTTTCTGACTTGTCATCTCCGCCTTGTACTCTTTGAAGTTAGAGAGCTGCATGTTAAGTGTGTCCAGCTCTTCCTGCATTCTAACTATATCAGGATGGTATTGCTGCTCATATGCATTGGTCTGAATTAGCTTTTGGAGATTTTCATATTCATCGGAATCAGGCTTATCCGACCATTCGATAAGGGATATCTGAAGCTTTGATCCAAAATCTGTAAGTTCCGCCCTCTTTTCCATAATAGCGTTCTGAGTTCTGGCAATGGCTTCTTGCGTATCTGCTATCTGCTGATCCAAAACAGCGAGATTATTCTTTGCTTCGGAGTAAAGCCCGGCTGTTCGGCCACCGGATTGCATGGCGTTATTATAGCTTCCAAGATCTGCCTTTGCCTGAAGATTTGTAAGTTCTTCAAGCCTTTCAATGTCTTCCTGGTTGTAGGAGATAATGACAGCACCTTTTTTGACGAAGTCACCTTCTTTTATGTTGATGCTTCCGATCCTCGCATCGACATCTGAATAGTAAACCTTCTCAAAGTCGCTTTCTACATTCCCGTTGACTTCAATCTTGCTGTCCATCGCCCCTTTATCCACTACATACGCATTAACTGACATTGCTGCGTTAGAGCTGATTGAAACTCCCAAAGTCGCTGCTGCTGTAACAAGTACTGCGGCAATAATAAATACTCTCTTGTGTTCTTTTATTATTTTAACCATTTTGTCCCCTCATTACTAAAACGTTTACGGTTGCCTTTTATGTTACTTTATCTCAATAAAGTTCATAAGTCTTAACCTGTCTCTTGTGTAATTATTAATTGATTCTTAACTGGGCAAAATAAAAAAATCAGCAAGAATCCATCTCTGAATTCTTTGCTGATTTTTGTAAAGCTTACATTAAGTCCTTATTCAAATCCTTTTCGTTCCTTAGCTCTATGAATAAGCCCTATCGCCTCATTCATAGCACTTTCGAGATAATCTGCTTCCCATTCTCTACCTGCCTTTTCTTTTTTCTTAATCTCAGCCCAGGCTTCATGTAGTTCATCTTCCGAAGCATATTTCATATCTCCGAAAACATGTGGATGTCGGCGGATCATTTTGTCTGATATGGACTTGGCAACATCTTCAAATGAAAAAAGTCCTTCTTCTTCTGCAATTACACAATGGAACATTATCTGCAAAAGAAGATCTCCAAGTTCCTCCTTTAGGTTAGTTGGGTCCCCCGTCTTTTCCAGAATATTGATTCCACCTATAACTTCCGCAGCTTCCTCGATACATCCGGGCTTAAGGCTGCTATGCGTCTGAACTTTGTCCCATGCACAGCCATCGGGATCACATTCTTCTCGACGTAATTTATTCGATTTTGGCATTTTCAAGGATTGCTTCAACATCAGCACCTATAACATCTAGTCCCTCCGCCTTAATCTGGTGGACTTCTTCAATTCCATAAAAAGTATTAGCAAGTGCCTTTACATAGCCAAAGCCCGGCTCATCAGATAAGATTGGTCCACCAGCAGTTGTTACATAATATAAATTCTTTGCTTTGCAGAGTCCTTGAGGAATGCCGGACTCCGAATAGGTAAATGTCAGCCCTAAAACATTGATCTGTTCAAAATACTGTTTCAGCATGGCAGGAAAAGAAAGATCATAGTATGGTGCTGCTATTACTATTGAATCTGCATTTGCAAAATCTCTTCCAAGAGAAAACATAGGATCATCATATTTTCCTGCGTTCTTCAAACTCTCTCTCAAATCTATAAACTCTTCATTTACAACAGGAAAAGCTACGTTTTCCAATTGTACTTCTTTTACCTCCCCATCAAGAGTGTTTAGCAATCGCCTGGCCAATATAAGTGTTCGTGATTGCTTGCGAACACATGCATTTACAAATAGAATCATGTGATCTCCTTTCTCTGAAAACAATAAGTTCATTTTATTCTACATTTTTTGTTAACTCATCAAAAGTCTATAATCCTCTTCAAGTATTCCATGAGAATCTGGCGGAGCTTTTTGGCATCATTAATATGACTGTGCACAATAGCTTCAAATCCTTTTATCAGGATTCTAGCCAGGGTTTCGGAATCCACATCAATCAGACTTTTTATAGAACCATTCTGGAGCAATCTGGAAAGAGCATGCGACAAGGGATCCACTATTGATTCAACAGTCATATCATGTAAAGCGCACTTAACAGTCCAATGAAGATTATCTGCCTGAAGAACATTAAAATATGTCTCAGAACCTCTCGCAAATTCCTTAAAGAATCTGTCCATTATCTGTTCAATTGTCAAAGTATCATCTTCCAGGATAGTTCTTACTCTCAATGAATAATCTTTAAGAAACTCTTCCACAACTGCTTCAAACAAAGCTTCTTTTGATGGAAAAAAATGATAAAAGCTCCCAGTAACAATATTTGCCTCGCTTAGTATCATTTTTACTGAAGTTTTCTCAAATCCATTTTCAAAGAATACTTTAGTAGCTGCTTTCAATATTACTTCTCTTGTTTCACCTCTTTTGGCCATAATTCACTTTCCTTTGTAAGGTCATTAACTGTAATATAGGGATTTCTGTACAATTTGCGCTTTGGAGGAAGCCCCATGATCTTAACAAGCGGCGTCCTGGAACCTGAAGCATCAAGAAGCTTCCTGTCTCCCCCTGTGATCTCATAACCTATTGCACGTTTTGGACAGGAAACAACACAGGCCATACAGTTTGCGCAATGATGCTGAAATGTTGGTCTGCCACCTTCCAGAATAATGTTATGACAAGGACATACTCTGCTGCATAGTCCGCATGAAATGCAGCCTTTGCTTATAGTAAAGGGATTGTCCGCATATTTCTGAAGTTCAAGATAAGGCGTCATAACCCGTTCGTTTCTTCGCTTGATACTTTTACTGGCTTTGGGATAGTCTCTTTCTTTTTTTCTGAATACATCTTCTGCTATTATTTTCAGTTTTTTCTCTGTTTTTGGTACTCGCAGTTTTGGAGATGGAAACGGTGGATATACGATGACATAGTTAGCAACACTGTTTACAATATTGCCGTAATTTAATTTGACACCTTTCCTTGCCAGTATACCTGCAAGCCTTTCGCATGCCATACCGCAAATAAAGCTGGGCATAGCTACAGCAAAAACATAAGCTCTGGGGTTGATTTCCAGGTTCTCTACAAAAGAAACTGCTGGTGCCGGCATTGTCCAATGATATACCGGAAAAATAAAACCAACAGTCTCACAATCCTTAGCAGAGTATTCTTTTGGATCGGCTCTCATGGAAACAATCTCTGTATCTCCAAGTCTTTCTGCTATTACACGTGCTGCACGCATGCTATTTCCAGTTCCGGTGAAGTAATAAATTCTAGCCTTCATATTATCCGCCCTCCAAAATAGAATATCGTTCTATTTTTAGAATAGCGCAGCATACATCCATCGTCAACATTTTTTAGAATATCGTTTATAGTCAAACCATTCACATTAAATCAATATTCTTCTATAGTATTATTATTGAGGAGGGGTTAGGTATGAAAAACACCTGTAATAAGACAAAACTAATAATTTCGCTTGGCATTTCATTCGCCATGCTCGCAGGATGTGGAAACGCATCTGCGCCTCAACCTGCCCCGGCAGAATCGGCAGCTTCTGAAGAAATTTCTGTTGAGGTTTCTCCGCAGCAGCCCTCCACCAAGAACAACCATCTTATAAAGCATCACAATGAACATCAATATAAGCATGGTGAGAATGGGTACTACAACCTTTTGGACGACGGTATAGAATTCGATCTGACCGGCCAACTCAGCGGTACATGCTGGATATGTGCTTCTATATGTGCGCTGACTACCTCATATCAGTTTGATCATGACGAAACGATAGAGTTTGACCAGCTTGATCTCCTAAACCAAATCTACCGTGATGATAAGGAAGAAGGCGTTTTTATTGTCAAAGGAGCTGATAAAGAGGCTATTGGCGGTTCGGGAGTTTTTGTCACAAATGAACTGGCCAATGGATTTGACGATGGACTGGTGCTTGATGGTGCCATTATTGCACAAAACTGGACCATGGATGAGGTCAAGGAAGGTATAAAGCGTTATGGAGCTCTTTATATTGGAATCCCGGATCCGCAAAATAAGAAAGGAACTCATGACAATTATTTCACCATGAATTGTCCAGCTCCCAGAAATGGAGAATTTGATCATTCAATAGCAGTTCTTGGATGGGATGACTCTTTTCCCAAAGAATACTTCAATGAGCCTGCGTCTCAGGATGGTGCCTGGATAACCTACAACAGCAATTATCCCTTGGGATATTACTATGTATCATACGATACCCCCTTCGACCAGCTCTATGATATCCCACTGTTTTTATCAGTAACGGAGGACTATTCGAAGGTATTGGCATATGACTGCGGTCAGTGGTTTACAAAACCGGTCATCACTGGTGATGAAACTACTACGGCAAATGTTTTCAGGGAAAAAGGAACTCTGGCGGCAGTTGGAACCTATGTACCTACAGATGATACGGATCTTGCGATAAAGATCATGACTCCGGACCTGGATGGATGCCTTTATTCTCAGGAATTCCATGCAGATTATGCCGGCTATTGCGTATTTGAGCTTGAAAAACCTATAGATGTCGATGAATATGCGATTGCTGTCACTTATCCGAATGGTGCCCCTGTTGAAGGGAAAGCCGAAAAACTGGAAACGGCGATTTACACAGACGTGACAAGTAAAAGTGGTCAGTCTTTTATACTATTTGATGGTAAATGGCTTGACATGAGTGAAGAACAGACCTGGAATCAGCTTGGATGTGAGACAAATAATGCCTGTATCAAGGCTCTGTATGTGAATTAAGCGGAAATAATTTCATCCACATAAAACCTCTTATAGGAAAGAGTGTCTGAACTCCTTACCAGATCAGATTCATCCCCGCTCTCCTTAGATGATCTTAATTACTTTACTCAACTCCTCTGCCAGAATCCTGTGTCCCTCAGGAGTCAAATGAAGTGAATCTGTTTCAGACGGGTATATATACTGAGCTGCATTAAAGAAGATACAGCCTTTCTCCTCTGCGATCTTTTTATAACACTCCGGAAATCTTCTGGATTCATCAATAGCATTTTCATAAAAAGCGCCATAAAAAGGTGATGTCCGTATACCCTTTCCAATTTCAGGAGGAGATACAAGAATTATCTTAGGAATATATCCCTGTTTTTCCTCCGTAAATTCTTTTATGACATCCACCAGTATCCCTGCTCCTTCTGCTATCTGTTCTGCAGTAAGATGGAAAGTGATTTTAAGATCATTGCTTCCCAGCATGAGTATCACTATGTCGATTGGCTTATGTGAATTTAGGCATGGCTTCAGATAATCAAGACCATTCTTCCAACCATCGATGGGATCATCATGAATGGTAGTCCTGCCATTGCAGCCTTCCTCGATGACAGCATATTCATCTCCAAGAAGCATCTGCAATCTGCCTGGATATCTGATGTTTCCAGGATATCTCATCCCTGTCTCCGGGACATATCCAAATGTGTTGGAATCGCCATAGCATAATACTGTCTTCATCATTTACTCCTTCATTAACGCCTTAATCCAACCGTTTTCCCTTAGATTATAACTCTATTTTGTAACTCCTCAAATATATCAAGCTCTTTAAAGCCCGTCTCATCTTCCGTATGCATCGGAAGAATGGCTCTTGTCGGATTCACAGCATTAATAACATCCGTAAGCATCTGGACTGAAGCATGACCGCCTGTATGGAGGTGCTTGACTTCAACACCTTTTGACTCCTGCTTCTCCATGAAATCAATCCAGTCTTCTTTTCTGGCAGGATGATCTTTATTAAGATAACCGTCCCAGAGTGAATAGATTATTACCGGCATGTCTTTTATCCGGCCATTTTTGTTGTCTTCCACGAATGCGTCTATTACTTTTTCGCCCTCATCATTTGGCTTTATGATTGCCAGAAAACCTGTATATCTCATAAGTTCTCTTTGTGTTCTTGGTTCTTCCCATTTTTCGCTTTTCAATTCTTTTTCCAGATCAATCTTATGGACATGCTCAAACCTGTAAAGATCTGTATATTCCCCGGCAGTATTGGTAAATGTCTCAAGCTGCGCCTTTACATAGTTGTTATAGGTATATAGGTATCTTCCGTATGGTACTGAGGCATTCTGGGCTGCCTGGTAAAAACTGGCAAGAGAATCAAGATTGGTAGACGAGCATATCAGAAATGCATACTTGTGCTTATGCAGATACTCTGTTGCCTGAAGCTGAAGCTCATATTCCGTAAGGGGCTTCTTTCCAGCCTGTCCGATCATTGTTCCCTCTGTGATAAGGACATCCACATTTCTTTTTGGTTCTCCTATGCCTTTAGAGTTACCATATTTTCGGATGTAATAGTTGATGACCGGGATCATTGCCTTTCCTCTCCGGCCATGACCTCTGAAGTCACCTGTATGAAGGATGACACTCTTTCCGCCAGGGATGGAATCATCTTCAACTTCTATAAGGAACATATATGCATCATAGGCAGAGTGGTCCACGCTATAGGGCTCGATCCTGAAACCGGGAATGTCTTCTATGTGCTTATAAAAGTACTCCCCTTTTTCAAAAGTCTTTATTCTCTCATCATCCTTCAAAATCGCCAGTTCTTTTTCATGCTTA
>JAEEGL017306729.1_pt1 | contig 18389 bp, 18 predicted proteins | sample 9134231 | NCBI WGS metagenome assembly JAEEGL01 (sample SAMN16246548, study PRJNA631951) | gut metagenome | biome: gut microbiome; feature: rumen; material: fiber-attached | host: Bos | place: Iran: Karaj | collected 2018-10 | reverse complement strand
CGCAGTTGCAAGTAACAGTGGCCTGATGGAATTCTGGCTGAATGTCCTGTCTCATCTCTTCTCACCTCTCTATATACAAAAAATCTTCTAATTAACTATAGTTACCGCCGTTCATTACAACAGCTATATCAATATAACATAATTAAAAGTCAAGTGCAAGTATTTTTTCATTAATTCATTTCTAATTAATTAAGAACTATTACAGCTTGTGCAGCGCTCTGTTGAGGAACTGTCTTGTTCTCTCCTCCCTGGGATTACCAAAGATCTCATCAGGTGTTCCCTGCTCTACGACCACACCGCCGTCCATAAACACAACTCTGGATGCCACTTCCCTTGCAAAGGCCATCTCATGAGTAACAACTACCATGGTAGTGCCTTCAAGAACAAGCTTTTTCATAGTCTCTAATACTTCTCCTGTAAGCTCAGGATCAAGTGCACTGGTAGGCTCATCAAACAGAATAACCTTTGGCTCAGGAGCAATCGCTCTTGCTATAGCTACTCTCTGCTGCTGTCCTCCAGACAGTTCACCTGGGTAAAAGTGAGCTCTGTCTAGCATTCCAACCTTGGCAAGTACCTCAAGAGATATTTCTTTGGCCTTATCCTTGGGCATTTTCCTGGCAGTCACAAGTCCTTCCATGACATTTTCCAGCGCGGTCATATTGTTAAAGAGATTAAAGCCCTGGAACACAAAGCCCATCTCCATTCTGAGTTTCTTGATATCACTCTTGGAAATTCTGGCCATATCACCCTTATAATCATCAAAAATGATCTCTCCGATATCAGCCTTTTCCAAAAAGCTCATGCAGCGAAGAAGCGTAGTCTTACCGGATCCTGACTGGCCGATAATTGCAATTACTTCACCTTTGTCAACTTTAAAATCCATTCCGGAGAGTACTCCAGTACCGGAAAAGGATTTGTGTAAATTATGTATTTCCAGCATTTTTCCTATCCTATCCTTTTCTTTAAACCCTTGGCATTATTTCTTTTTGTCACTGCTCTTCCATACAAGCTTCTGTTCCAGATAACGCTGGAGCCATGTCAGTGCAGTTGAGAAGATAAGATAAATAAATGCCGCCTCCAGATACAGAGCAAAGGGCTCATAGGTCCTTGCTGCAATCTGCTGGGCTGTTGTAAACAGGTCTATAACCGTAATACTGGAAGCCAGCGCTGTATCTTTGAGCAAACTGATAAGATTATTAAAAAGATTCGGAAAAGCTACAGGAAATGACTGAGGAAGTATTACCCTTATCATAGCCTGTGGATAGCTCAGTCCTATCATATAGGCAGCTTCCATCTGTCCCTTGGGTATAGCAAGGATCGCGGACCTGAAAACCTCTGCATTATAAGCTCCAAGGTTAAGTCCAAAAGCCAGAACAGCAGATGGAAAGGCATTTAGCGTGATCCCAATATTGGGAAGGCCAAAAAATATGATAAAAAGCTGAACTATAAGCGGTGTTCCTCTAAATACCCATATATAGAATCTTGCCAGCTGGCGAAGGCCTTTGATATCAGCAACCTGAATAAGTGCAAGCAAAAGCCCAACCACAAGACTAAGTGCAAAAGACAAGATCGTCAGCGGTATTGTAACCTTGATTCCGGGTATCAATATCTTAAAAAATGAACTTGTAATTATTCCAAATAATCTTTCACTCATGTATATAAATCAAATGATCACTTTGTGATATCTCTTCCAAAGTACTTGGTTGAAAGCTCAGTCAATGTACCATCAGAAGACATTTCTGCGATTGCCGCATTTACAGCCTCGCGAAGTGATGCTGTCTCTTCTCCTTTTCTAAGTGGAATAGATACTTCTGAAGCATCATCTGTAAGAGCTACAATCTTGATTGGTGCATCAGGATGCTCTCCAAGATAATCATAGAAAGATACTTCTGCATTAAGAGTAGCATCTACTCTTCCTGACAAAACCATATCGATTGTCTCAGAAAGTGTATCTACGTTCTGAACCTCTGCTCCAAGGTCAGCTGCCATATCAGCATATGTTGATCCAAGAGAATTACTTGTCTTCTTGCCCTTAAGGTCATCAAAGGTTGTTATCTCACTGTTGTCATCCTTAACAACAAGAGCTGTTCTGATATATGCATAAGGTTCTGTAAAATCATACTTTTCCTTACGAAGGTCAGTAATCTCAACGCCATTGATGATCATATCGTATCTTCCGCCATCAAGACCTGCAAAAAGGCCATCCCATTCGCCTTCTACAAACTCAGCATCAACGCCAAGTCTCTTGGCAATTTCCTGACCTACTTCAGTATCAAAGCCAACAAGCTCGCCAGACTCATCATGATAAGTCCAAGGTGCCCACTGACCTTCCATAGCAATAATAATCTTGCCTCTCTCTTTGATCGTAGCATAGAGATCATTAGCGCTCTCTTTGGGTGCAGCTGTAGCTTCATTAGTTTCTGCAGAAGCTTCTGCCCCTGTAGCAACCTCAGCACCAGCATCTGCTGCTCCATTTGCACTTCCACAGCCTGCAAGAGTACCTGCAAGGAGTGTTATTGCTGCAGTTAAACCTATAACTTTTTTACTCTCAAATAGTTTCATAATCTATATCTCCTCTTACGTTTTGTGCAATATAATTGCATTTGGTTTTACAACACATTCTACATAATTATTATGAGAATGTCAAAATCCTATCACTTTACTAGGAAATAATAGTAAATAAATACTATCTGCTTAAATATTTTCTGAGCTTATTTCTAATCCTCTGCATTGCATTATCTGTCGATTTCTCATCTCTTGAAAGCACAGCAGAAATCTGTTTGATGCTCATACCTGTAATATAAAGATCCAGAACCTGTCCCTCCAAAGGGCTAAGCTCACTTTCTATAGCCTCTTCAAGAGCCTTTAGATTCTCCTGGTCAATTACATGTTGTTCCGGAATCATACTGGAATCAGATTCAAGAAGCTCCTCAAGAGCTACGGACGCATCATCTCCCATGTCCTCTCTCTTGGCATAAATGGAGATATAGCTGTTAAGAGGCGCATGCTTTTTCCTGGCCATAGCCTTTATAGCAGAATACATCTGCCTTGAGATACACAGCTCTGCAAAGGTTGCAAAGCTGGCATCACGGCCACAGTCATAGTCCCTGACAGCCTTGAAAAGACCTATCATTCCCTCCTGTATCAGATCATCCTTGTCAGCACCAAGAGCAAACATGGAAGCTGCCTTTTTTCTGACAAGATTCTTGTACTTGTTCATGATATGGTCCACAGCACCGGGATCATCGCCATCTCTTATAGATAAAATCAGTTCTTCATCAGATTTTTCTTTGTATCTGTTATCGCTCATATAGTCATAGTCCCATAAAAAGATGCAGGTGTCAAAAGCAAATAATGACACCATATGATATACGAATTACTCCATGACTATCATCGTCACTGCTTATGAAAGTCTCTGTCTTACTACTTCGAATGCAAGAACACCACAAGCAACAGACGCGTTAAGGGAATCGATATCGCCCTTCATAGGAATAGAGGCGATCATATCACACTTCTCTCTTACAAGTCTGCTGACACCACTACCCTCATTGCCGATAACAAGGCCTATAGGTCCCTTTAAATTCAGCTGATACATGGTTGTTCCGCCCATATCAGCGCAGGCAAACCACAATCCCTTGTCCTTGAGGTCTTCTATAGTGTTGGCAATATTAGTAACCTTGGCTACAGGAGTATAGTTGATCGCGCCTGCAGAAGCCTTGGCTACTGTCGCTGTAAGTGAAGCTGCTCTGTGCTTGGGGATGATAACACCATGGGCTCCGGCCAGGTTGGCTGTACGGATGATCGCGCCCAGATTATGAGGATCTTCGATATTATCAAGAATGATAATAAAAGGATCTTCACCCTTTTGTTTTGCTCTTTCGAGGATGTCATCTACTTCTGCATAGTTGTAAGAAGCACCGTATGCAATTACTCCCTGATGCTTGCCTGTTTCAGAGAGCTGATCAAGACGCTCTTTTTTGACAAAAGAAATAACGGTATCCTTATGTTTCTTGGCTTCGCGAAGAATAGTCTGCACAGGGCCATCCTTGCATCCATCAAGAATAAATAATCTGTCTATCGTCTTGCCGGATTTAAAAGCCTCAAGTACCGCATTTCTGCCCTCAATGATCCTGCTCTCAAAGTTCTCTTCCATAAAAATCCTTTCATTCAGATAATCCCATTCCAAAAGAAACAGAATTACTCACTACATCATAAAATATCAAGACTTAGCTTCTCGATGCCTTTACTAACCAGTTCGCAGGCTCTGTCAAGGTCACCCGTCAGGTACAAAAAGCCCATCACAGCCTCAAACCCTGTGGCATCAAGATAATCCATAGTCGTGGCATTCTTGGCCTTGGTGTGAGGTTTGGAATTGCGGCCTCTGCGATAGTAGTCCTGTTCTTCCTCAGTCAAGTCCTCCATAAGAACCTTGACCATAGCTGCCTGAGTCGGGGCCTTGACCACACTGCTGGCTCTCTTGTGAAGATTATTAACTGCTGTGTTGCCCTTATTGACCAGTATGGATCTGATGATCATATCAAAAAAGGCATCACCTATATAGGCTAGGGTAAGAGGAGAATAAGTCCTGATATCCTGAGTCTCTATACCAAATTTATCGTTTAAATAAGCATTTAAATCAGCTGCCATTTAACTCCCTCACGAGTATCCTTGATCTCGACACCCTTTTCTAAAAGCTCTGCTCTGATTGCATCAGCTGTAGCAAAGTCCTTGGCTTTCTTGGCATTTGTTCTTCTCTCAATAGCATCAAGAATAAACTTTTCAAGCTCAGGATCAACAGAAGGTCCCTCAGAAACAGCCTTGGCATGTCCCAGAAGATCAAGTGAAAGAACCTTATCAAAGCTCTCAACAAGAGCAAGTTTGGTTGCATCATTTATATCAGCCTTGAGTACATCATATAAAACTGTAATTGCCATTGATGTGTTAAGGTCATTGCTGACTGCATCTCTAAAGTTCTCTTCAAATTTCTCTTTGGCAGCGGTATCAACTGCTCCATCCTCTTTGAGCTCAGAAACCCTCTTAACAAGCTTGTTAAATGCCTGTGCAGCCTGATCCAGAGCTTCATAAGAAAACTCAAGAGGCTTACGATAATGAGACTGCAGGCAGAAGAATCTGTAAACTAAAGGATCATAACCCTTTTCCTGCAGTACAGAAACAGTAAGAACTGCTCCCTTACTCTTACTCATCTTGCCTGATTTGTCATTGAGGTGATTAGAGTGGAACCAGTATTTGCACCACTCATGGCCAAGATAACTCTCTGACTGAGCAATTTCATTTGTGTGATGAGGGAAAATATTGTCAACACCACCGCAGTGAATATCGATATATTCTCCAAGGTGCTTCATGGAAATGCATGAGCACTCAATATGCCAGCCCGGGTAGCCTACGCCCCATGGGCTGGCCCACTTAAGAGCCTGATCTTCAAACTTGGACTTAGTGAACCAGAGAACAAAGTCAGTCTTGTTCTTCTTGTTGGTATCCTCTTCTACATCATCACGTACGCCAACCTGAAGCTGCTCTTTTTCTACCTCTGAAGAAAATACATAATAATCCTGAAGCTTGCTGGTATCGAAATATACGTTACCGCCTGCAACATAGGCATAGCCCTTCTCAAGAAGAACTTCTACCATGTGAATGAACTCAGGAATACAGTTAGTAGCAGGCTCTACCACATCAGGACGCTTATTTCCAACTGCATCAAAATCCTTGAAGAAAGCCTCTGTATAGAACTTGGCAATTTCCATTACTGTCTTGTGCTCTCTCTTGGCTCCGGCAAGCATCTTATCTTCACCGGTGTCTGCATCTGATGAAAGATGTCCGACATCTGTAATATTCATGACTCTTTTTACATCATATCCTGCATAACCAAGAGCCTTGATAAGAACATCCTGCATGATATAGGTTCTGATGTTACCGATATGAGCAAAATGATAAACGGTCGGTCCGCAGGTATACATTGATACCTTGCCTTCCTCCCTTGGGTTGAACTCCTCTATCTTTCTGGAAAGAGTGTTATAAAAAGTAAATTTATGTGACATTATCTATATTCTCCTATAGTTATTTATTGGTCAAAAGACATATCGCCTGAGAGGAAATACCCTCTCCTGTTCCTGTAAAACCAAGGCCTTCCTCGGTTGTAGCCTTGACATTTATCTGAGAAAGACTGATTCCAAGATCATCAGCAATATTCTGTCTCATTGTATCTATATGCGGTCTCATCTTGGGCGCCTGGGCAATTATGGTGGCATCGATGTTCTCAACGCAGTATCCATTATCGTCCAGCATTCTACAGACTTCCCTCAAAAGAGCTCTTGAATCAGCTCCCTTAAACTTAGGATCAGTATCAGGGAAATGCTTGCCGATATCGCCAAGAGCAGCTGCTCCCAAAAGTGCATCCATTATAGCATGTAAAAGAACATCCGCATCAGAGTGTCCTAAAAGTCCCTTTTCATATGGAATCTTAACGCCTCCGATAATAAGGTCCCTGTCTTCTACAAGACGGTGCACATCATATCCCATTCCTACTCTCATGTCAAATACCTCGCGTCTTTATTCAATAAATCTAATCATATTAAATCATGTTTTTATAGTAAAAGAAACAGTTCCACCACAAATGCAGTAAGACATGACAATCCTGCCACTGTCAGAAGGCTCTTTTTGTTAAAAGCAAGGATAAGCGCCATGGCAAATCCGGCTATAGAAGAAGCCAAATGGTCTGTAGCCTTAAGTATTGCAGGAAAAGTCATCGCTGCAAGAGTCGCATATGGAACATAGTACAAAAAAGATTTGATAAAGCGGCTCTTTATTTCTTTCCTGATAAGTGTAAGAGGAAGCGCTCTGATCAAATATGTCACAATAGCCATAAGGAGGATATACAAATAAACTTTACTCATTCTCTTCCTCCCTGACCGGTGACACTACTGCTGCAATTGCAGCAACTACTACTGTTACTATTATAATCCTAAAACCACCGGAAATCATTTTAAGAAGTGGGGCGTATGTAAACACACAGCTCATGACCATAGCAGCTATAACAACCACAGCTACAGATCTTTTAACCCTTGTATCCGGAATGATGATCGCTATAAACATTCCATAGATAGCAAGTCCCAGACTGCTGATCAGGACCTGAGGCAAAATCTGACCTGCCACTGCCCCAAGAACAGTTCCCAGAACCCACCCTGAAACAGAGGTGAAAATAAGTCCATAGGAAAACATAGGATACAGCTTGTCTTTTTTAAAAATGCTGACAGCAAATATCTCGTCAGTAACGCCATATGATATTCCAAGCCTGCTGGCAGTTCCAACGTCTGAGCCAAGTTTCTGTGAAAGAGCTGTAGACATCAGCATATATCTGAGGTTAATAATAAACTGCAAAATTGCAAGCTCAATAAAACTGCCATTTCTGGCAATCACCTCAAGAGCCGAAAACTGTCCTGCACTTGTTACATTTAAAAGAGAAGTCATCGCCGCCTGAAAAGTAGTCATCCCAATCTTGGAAGCTTCTATTCCAAATGCAAAAGAAACAGCTATATATCCAAGACAGATAGGAATGGCATTTTGGCAGCCCTCCCTGAAATCCTTCATACTCCCAACACTCATCATATTCTCCCTCTAGTTATATTAATGAGCCAAGAGCCGAGCTTATATCACCTGCATTAAGGCTTCCCTGAACCATCGCATTTGAGCCGCCGCCCTTTGCTCCAAGCTCTGTTCTGAGCTTATCGCACAGCGCTTTACAATCTTTTCCGGAAGCTCCGGATGCAATAATAAATCTGTATCCGCTCTCCTGTGAACCTGCAAAAGCTCCGCAATAGCCCTTCTTGTGCTCAGATAGAGAATTAACCAGCTTGCGCAGCATATTGGAGTCATAAGAATTATCTTTTACCAGATAAATGTCATCTTCGTCCGCATTCACAAATATTCCTCCGGAAATGTCGGTAGAAGTGACCTGTACAATTTCAGAAATCTCGTATTCAATCAGAGTTTCTCTTGCCTGTGACAATTCTGATTTCATATTGCTGTTATCATCAAAAGCTCGCTTAACAGAAGTAACCACCTTGTCAGCAGAAGTTGTCAAAAGAGCTGTAAGCTCGCCTACAATATCATGCTCACCCTGAAGGTATAAAAGAGCCCTTCTGCCGCAGAGAATGTTGACTCTGACGCCGCCCTTGTAGTTCTGAAGTCCTACTACCTTGAGCATTCCGATTTCGCCAGTCCTGTTTACATGCGGAGCACAGCAGGCACAGATGTCAATCCCCGGGATTGTAACTATTCTCACATCGCCTGATAGTTCTTTTTTGCTCCTATATGGGATCTCAGAAAGCTTATCTGCTTCCGGAAATTCACAGATCACATCGAGATTTGCCCAGATAGCTTCATTGGCCTTTATCTCAAGTTTCCTGATATCCTCAGCAGTTAACACGCCGTCATAATCCATGGTCACTTCCGAGTCGCTCAAATGGAAGCCAACGTTGTTATAGCCATATTCAGAATTAACAAGTCCTGAAAAAATGTGCTCTCCTGTATGCTGCTGCATATTACTGAATCTACGGGCAAAATCAATAGCGCCGCGGACTCTGGTACCTACCGGTATCTCTTTGTCTGCTATGTGTCTGATTTCTGAGCCAATGCTCACATGCTCGATACCTGCAACACTTCTGCCATCATCAAATTCCAGAACACCTACATCACTGCCCTGGCCGCCCTGCTCAGGAAAAAAAGCTGTTCTGTCAAGAACAACCTCAAAGCGGCCCTTATAGGTCTTGTTCTCTGATCTCTCACACTTTATTACTTCAGCAAAAAACTCTGATATATACGCACTTTCGTAATATAACTCTTTAGTCATCACTAAACCCCAACCTGATATAATTGACTCTTCTTTATCGCATTAAAGAGGCACTATGGCATATTTTACCATATTTCTCAGTAAATACAAAAGAGACCGCTATTACGCGGTCTCCAATGGAAGTTCTGAAAGCATTTCTAATACCCTTCTCTTAATAGTCTCTTTTTCTGTCTCAAGGGAATAAGCCAGTTCAGTGTAAAGAAGCTTTTCTGCCAAATTCAGGTATCTCTCATTAAGCGTGGCGAATCTCTTGCCCTGCGCTTCCCTGGTAGCTTTGATCTTGCGCAAGGACTTCACAAGACCCATCATCTCTTCTACATCATTCCTCTTAATGATCTCAAGTATTGCGGGTTCGGCCTTCTTACCCTCCGGAAGTACAATTTCATCAACTTCCTCGATATCTTCTATCAAATCTTCAGCATTGTCAGCGCCTGTGACTTCCCTGATCTTGTCTTCGGCTCCCTCTACTGGAACGTAGAGGACACTTCCGGCATCCACTGCGGAAATCATCATGTAATACTGTTTCTCTTTGCCCCTCTCAAGAAACGACGGTACCAGAATCTCTCGTATCTGGCATAAACCATGACTACCGTAAATTACGCACTCTCCAATATTTAACATCGTGTTCCTCCTTAAACTGAAACAAAACATAGTTAACTCTGAAAGCGCTTTCACGGCTGAAGATTAAAAAACATGGAAGCAGGAATGTCCTTGGTCCCCACTCACCATGTCCTCACTCGCATGTTAGTATTATAACACGATATTACATTTTTTGTAATACTTACAGACGATAAAAACTGTATTTTTTATCTGATTTGATAAACCAAGGTCATCCCTGGATTAAACGAATACTGTAGTACTCATCCCTAGTGATCATCCCGATATGCTCTACCCTCACTTCAGAAAGCATAGGAATATTCGAGTTTTCATTGGTGTACCTGTATGTAAAGCCGCATTTTTCCTGGACTCTTTTTGACCTGTCATTTCCGTCAAAGTATCCGCAAACTATTGTTTCCAGTCCCAGGTCCTCAAAGCCATGTCGCATCAATTCTTTTACAGCTTCCGTAACATATCCATGATTCCAGAATGGATATCCTATCCAATATCCAAGTTCAGCAGATGCCTCTTCAAGTGGCCTTTCAGGTGAGCCCTTTAATGTAAGCCCGATACTTCCGACAGGGTTTCCTCCACCACCCTTTATGCAGATGGCATATACCTCATCTTTGGCAAAAATAGTTCTGATCACAGCCCTGCTGTAATTGATATCCTTATGCGGAAGCCACCCTGCCACAGGTCCTATACGCTCATCACTTGCATACTTAAAGAGGCTGGGAGCATCTTCATCTCTCCAGCCTCTTAATATCAATCTTTCTGTTTCCAGAACAAATCCCATATCAAAGGCTCATATACTGGAAGCCTGTCTTGGCAGTAAAGGCATCCATAGATTTTTTGAATAATGTAAAGTATGCGGTCTCTTTGTGCATCGCTTCTTGGGAAAGGAAAACAATAACCTTACCACTCTTGATATCCCACTCAATATCATGCTGAGGGTCAAGAGCAACTATATCCTTGAAAGAAAGGCCATATTTTTCTCTGCAGTAATCATCTTTGTTATCAAGATCCATAACCTCTTCAATTATTTTATTCTTGATCTTGAGGAGATTATCAAGCTGCTCAAGCATGATCTGATGAACAATATTAAGCGAATTTATCTCGTAGCCTACGAGCTTCATATCGCCGATGATCCTGTCAAAATCCACCGCAGTCTGCTCAAACGGATCAACCTTATTTTCGCCATAGCAAAAAACAGCATTGTAAAGACCTTCGTTCATATTATTCTCCTTTCGAAAACAAACCTTTCTGAGCCTTGAGGAAATCGATATATTCTTCTTCAGGTATCGGTCTTGAATAATAAAAGCCCTGTAAATATTCTACGCCTTTATCTATAAGAATTTTGGCCTGATCCATAGTTTCTACACCTTCTGCAAGGATATGCAGGCCAAAGTCCTTAAGAAACTTAATAGTATAATCAAGCATCCTCATATTTTCCGGTTTATCCTTGTCAAGACAGCTCCACACAAACTCTTTATCCATCTTGACGAGTGCATAATCCATCTTGAGAATCTCCAGAAGGTTGGAATAGCCTGATCCAAAATCATCCATTGAAATGGTACTTCCGCTCTCCCTCAGCCTTGTAACATTTTCCTTAAAGACCTCATCATTGTTGATATAAGACGTTTCAGTAATCTCGAAATTGATAAAATCAGGCGGAATCTGGTATTTATTCATCTTGTTGATAAGCCTTATATGTGTCTGCTCATCGACGACTTCATTTCCCGACAGATTAACTTCTATAGTCTTTATTCCATAGGCCTGAAGGTTCTCCCTTGCAATAAAGGAGCAAACCTTTTCAAATACCAGGTCATCAATTTCCTGGATCAGTCCACATTTTTCTGCGATAGGTATGAAATCTTCAGGTGAAATAAATTTCCCTTTATCAGGCCTCTGAAGCCTTACAAGCGCCTCAGCCGATGAAAAGCTGCCATCCTCTACCGACAGGATAGGCTGGTAATAAACGTCAAAGGACTTCTCTTTTACCGCAGTCCTGACCACATCCTCAATGGAATTTCTGTAGGTCATCTTATCTACGACAGCCTGGTCTATAACAAGGTTTGGCGACGACTGTTTAAAAGCGTATTCTCCGGACACATAAGTCAGAATCTGAAGAGCCTTATCCGCCTCGCTGGCATACTTGGGAAGTTCCAGTATGCTAAAGGTCAGCCTGTAATTCTTGCCCTCATTATCCTTTAAATTATTGACTATGTTCATGAAGGTCTCAACTCTCTCAGGGTTTCTGACAATCGAACATAGCGTATTCCAGTTAAAAAGATATGCCGGAGTCCCCACGTGACTTTCTGAAATCTTTCCAACTATCTTCATAAGATCAGTCAGCTCGCTTCTCTCGGAATTGGACATGACTGCTGTTTTACCGGTAAAAATAACGGACACTACAAAGAATTCTCTTCTCATGCCCATTCGCTCCAAAAGAGCCATTTCGAAAGCGTCTCTGTTTCTGATCCCATCAATCGATCTCTCGTAATACTCCCTGGGATTTTCCATAGACAGGAAAAGAATAAGCGCCATCAGCATCATTGCAACTGCTGAAACCTGCATTCCCCTGTTAATAAATTGATAAATCAGAAGAATCGCCCATACTATAAGCCCTGATAAAATGCTAAAAAAGCTGTCTTTTTTGATACGGTTCCTCAAATATATCGCGCGCAAAATGGATAGAAAAACATAGGCAAAACCAATTGCATAACATATCGTAACTGCAGTTCCACAGTTATAGTAGTAGCCCCATTCATTGACTCCAACATCTATGCCCATGACAATGGCTATGATCACCGCAATAAGAACAGGAATTCCGGTAATCACCACGATCAGGTTAGACACAGCTCTTTTGAGGGTCGTCTTGGCATAAATATAAATGCACATGATAAATGCAGTAAACAAAAGAGAGCCGACATACAATATCTGTGTGACTTCCCTAAGGGCTGCCGCCGAGCTCTTCTCATCTATCAGCATAAAGGCAGTGCACTCTAGAATCTCACATATATTGCAGACAAGTACGGACACCAAAAAAACGAAGAAAATTCGCGCAGAAATAAGCTGCGGAATGTTCTTTCTAAGGTATATCACCAGCAGTATAATTGATACCATTATTGCAATTAAAGGTGTACGTATTTCCATAAATTAATTATAATATAAAACTACTATTGCAACAACTTGTTAGCTTGAACAGCCTTAACATAAAATAGTGTCAGCGGCAAAAACGACTGCGCAAAATTCTTGGTTGGTCCATTTCCGACCATAACTGTATCTTCTACAATTCTCTTGGTAAAAGAGATACCGCTCTGGGATGAAATCTGCTTGTAAAAAGTCTTAATCCCATAATCAAGGTATCTGTCTTCTTTCGTGATCTCATAAGCTATAGCCATAGACTCTAAAAGAAGTGTATTGTTACCGTTTCTGGCAAGGCTTGGAAGCTCTTTGTAGTAAAAAAGTCCGTTAGGAGTTCTGCAGTTATCTACGATATCATCGATAGCCTTCATAATGAGCTGCTTAACGCGCTCGCTCCCTTCAACCCTGTAGTAACGCATAAGTGAGCCAACAGCCACAGAGATCATAAATCCAACCCTGATAGTTGTATTATCAGTATAAGCAGAGAGCCAGTTACCATATTTATCATTCCACTCTTCGAACTGTCCGACTATCCAGTTTGCTTTTTCAAGCCACTTTTTATCATGGGTCTCTATATAAAGAGCCGTCAGGCTTCTAAGTGCCCATCCGGTCTCCCTTGCACCTATTTCGCCGGGAACCTGATAAGCAGGCGTATCCAGAAGAGCCAATACGTTTCGTCCAATTCCAATAGCTGTTTCAAGTGCCCTCTCATCTCCAGTGAAATGATAATGATCAATAAGCCCCTCTACCCATTCATGAGAGCAGGCCATGATCCCTCTTGTTCCCCTTCCCGGCTCCGAGCTTCCGCTGTGTCTCTTCTGATGCTCCCATTGACCATTTACAAAAAGAGGATCTGTGTTGTAATGGCAAATATCAACATCCATCCAGTGCCAGCAGGCAACATTGGCGTAATCAAGCATTCTGCGTATGCCGGTCCTTGCATACATCATGTACATGGCATGAGGATAGTCATATTCATTGTTGGTCCAGACCAGATTTCCGCCGCCTCTTCCCTGAGAAGTATAGCCTGGATCAGGCGCATCGCCCCAGTTCAGAATTCCATAGCATCTTGCATGAGAATCCGCTTTATCGATCAGAGCAATCTCAACATCATCAATCTGATCTTTCTGTGGAAGGAATATTTCCGGAAAAACACCGGCCTGCTCAAATATTTCAGGATCGACATGCCCAGTGTCCGGCATCTGATAAATTATGCTTCTGTTATTAAGCTCGTACAGATCTTCATCTGCATCATGGAAATGCAATAGGAATCTCTGTTCTCTTGCCATTCCTGATTCGAATCGTACAGAATATGAGTTTGAAATATCCATAAGTCTGTTTTTATCAGGTAAAAGAGAAATCTTAATTCCATCACTGCTTGCACTGATAGCCTTTGGATAATTCTGCTGAGCCTGAAAGACAGTCGCGCAAATTCCCACGCCATCTCCAAAATCAGAAACATCAGCCAGAAAAGTCCCATAAAAGACTTCTGCAAAATGCTCGTTAGCTTCTCTTTCAAGAAGCTCAGCTGTTATCGTCTTGGAAACCTCTTCTCCTTCATCACTAGTTTCAAATTTGGTCTTAAAATTGGAAATACCCACAGTTGTGCGCGGAATCACCTTGTCTTTTCCCGTATTCCTGATCTCAAATGTAAGTTCATCAGGCTCAATAGTGTCCAGCGTACAGTTAAAGATTCTGACAGCAGCCTCTATCCAGGGCTTGTCACAGGTTATAGAAAGGCGAAGGGTAAACTTGATCCCCTCTCCCGACAATCTCTGATTATTGTCCTCGAAATGCCCCGAAGCTTCGATAATAGTAAAAATAGGACCATTTTCAACAATCTGCCATAATTCAAAGATTGGAGAAAAAACATATCCGTCCATTTTAAGAATAGGGCCTATGAACTGATTCCTGGTAAATACATGTCCTCCATAGGATAGCTCCTGAAAAAGCCCATTCTGGAAATCAGCCACCCTGAAATTAAACACTCCATTAGATACAGAAATTGCAGTGTTAGTCCTTGTAACAAGATTATTGTCAATTCCATCAGCAAAAACATTGCTGTTATCGATCATGTCAGAAGTAGTAACAAGGACAAAGTCCTTGCCCGCATTTCCCGGGAGAGTTCCCAAAAATCTCACGTATATAAAGCGGATCGAGCCATCCTCCCAGGTGGAAGTTATCTTGATCTGCGAAGGGATTATCTTGCCTGAGTCAATAACTGCAAGCCTCTCGTAATCTTTGAGGGTAAGCTCTCCTTTTGGAAAAGGCACACCTATACCCAAGAGTTCATTTTTTCTCTCATCTTTATACAGTTTATCAAAGTGTATTTTCATATATGTTTGTATATCCTTATATAGCCTTATGCGTATTTATATGTAATTCATTATGTATTCTATAGCCTTACGCGTATTATATCTAATTTCCGTGCATATCTTATTTATATCTTTTCCCGCATTATGTGTGTTGTACTTCACTCATATCTGTAAAAGATATCCTGTATAGGCTGGAATATCAAGTCCTCCGCCAAAATCAATATCTTTTCCCGTGATAAGGTCTGTTGCTCTTCCTGCTCTTGCATTAAAATCAGCATGGAACTGATTCTCATCAGCATTTATCACAACTAAAACTCTGTCCCCTTCAGCTTCTCTTTCAAAAATGCACTGCCTGTTTGTAAGAAGAAGTGACTTAAAATCTCCATAGGACAGGGCTTTAGAGCCTTCTCTGCCCTTGCAGAGCTTACTGATAACATCGGTAAGTTCATTCCACTGAGGCTTATCAAAGCATGGTCTTAGCGCAGGATCCCCCTGGGATTTGTCAGCCTTCTCGCCCCACTCACTGCCATAGTAGATTGTAGGAATTCCTGGCATGCCAAACATAAGCGTGTAGATAAGCGGCAAGTGCTGAGGTCTCTGCAATACGCTGGCAATCCTGCTGACATCGTGGTTATCTACAAAAGATAAGAGGTGCTTACCCCTGTACAAAGTCCAGTTTTCAGGGCCAAACTGGCGCAGGAGCGAATGAACTATTTCAAAGAGGTTCATGCTGTTAAGAGCGGAATGCATACCCTTGTAGCACTCGTAGTTAGTAGCACTGTGGCACAGATCATCGCCCATAATACGATTGTAATCTCCACCTATCATCTCACCCATCAGGAAGAAATCTTCCTTCCATGCAGGTGTTTCACGTCTGAGCCTTCTGATAAAGTCAGGATCAACGCAGTAGGCAACATCAAGTCTAAGGCCATCTATTCCAAACTCATCAATCCAGAACTTAACACTTTCCATCAGATAATCTGTAACTGCAGGATTGCGAAGATTGAGCTTAACAAGGTCATAATTGCCTTCCCAGCCTTCATACCACAATCCATCATTATAGTTACTGTTTCCTTCAAAGCTTATGTTAAACCAGTCCTTGTAGGGAGAATCCCACTTTTTTTCAAGGACATCTACAAAGCCAAAAAAGCCTCTTCCTGCATGATTGAAAACACCATCAAGGACAACCTTGATTCCCTCCTTGTGAAGGGCATCGCAAACCTTCTTAAAATCCTTGTTAGTCCCAAGGCGCACATCTATCTTTTTGTAATCCCTTGTATTGTAGCCATGAGTATCAGACTCAAAGACAGGATTGAACATTATGGCTCCGATTCCCAGCTTTTTGAAATGCGGGATCCAGTCAATCACCTTCAAAATCCTGTGTTCCAGCTTACCATCATTTTCAAAAGGAGCTCCGCAAAAGCCCAATGGATAGATCTGATAAAAAGATGTTTCATAAGCCCACATATCTTGCCCTCCTGTTATCATCTGTTCCTGGAAAAGACGTTTTCCACCTTGAAAACAAGCGGATATACGCCAATTGTAACAAAAGCTACGATCGTGTATCTGATAAATCTTACAATGTTTGCAAGAAATACTCCTGAATCAAGAAATTCCTTGCTAAATGGCATCTTGAGAAGTGTATTGAGTGCAAAGTAAATGATAAAGCCTCCAAGAAGCCTTGTTATGCACCACAAAGGCTTTCTGGTATTCTCAAATTTAACTACTCTTCTATCAAACTCTACAGATAGGAAAAAGCCTCCCATAAGGCCAAGTCCTGTGTAGTAGTCGGATGTCTTGCAGTAAAAAAGTCCAATGCAGGAAATAAGGAAAATAATGAGATAGATGATCCATCTCTTTTCCTCGCTAAATCTTCTAACCAGCGCAGGAATAGCAAATATGATCAGCGTTCCCGAAAGCCAGCCAAATACCACATCTGTAGGATAATGGCAGCCTACAATCACCCTTGAAAGGCCGACAAGAAGTGGCAGGATAAATGCAACTGCCGTAAACACAGGCTTTTTATAAAATCTTGCAAGAGATCCATAGACAGTAGCTGAATTTGTGGAATGGCCACTTGGAAAAGAAAAGCCCTGCGCAGCAATATCGTATATATCTGCTTTCTTATCAACCGGTCTTAGACACTTAATAGTTTCATGGTCAAAATAGGGCCTTCTCCTCCAGAAAAGATTCTTGATAAAGGGAGTAAATACCAGACCAACCATTACATTTATTCCTATATAGGTCGCAGCCTTCTTGTCATAACACCAGAACAAAAACCCCAGCAAAAGAATCAGTATCAGCTCTTCTCCAAAATATGAGAAAAAGGAAATAATACTTATTCCTGTATCTCCTATGGTTCTTTGCAGAAACTCCATTAACTCCACTTCAAAATCAAACCAAAAACTATTCCCAACAACTACTCCCATTATTTCTCTCCTAAACAGTATTCTTGTACGACCAAACAAGTATACTACATAATTACCTTGTTTTAGCCATATATTCTATTGTATCATAAGGTTGCACTACGAATTATTGATAAATTCAAAACGTATAACTAATTTTTTATAAAAATGTTAAAAACCTTGTTGACAAGTAGCCTTGAGCGAGGTATATTATACAAGTCGGCTGCGGCGGACAACAAAATATGGCGAGATAGCTCAGCTGGCTAGAGCACGCGGTTCATACCCGCGGTGTCGAGGGTTCGAATCCCCCTCTCGCTACTAAGAGGAAAGCATTTGATGCTTTCCTTTTTTGTTGCACAAATGAGCCCCTGACTTAAGTCAAGGGCTCATTTTATTTGTATTCTATCTCATTACGGGTTATTTACAGTTTCTTCTTCAGAATGACCGGTGGATCCTTCTAATGCTTCCCCGGCGCTGTTTCCGCTGTTTCCGCTATTCCCGTTTTCCTCTTTTTCTCCTTCCTTTTCTTCGGACTCTTCCTTATTTTCTTCCTCAGCTTTCTTTTTTTCTTCCTCTTCAGCCTTCTTTTGTTCTTCTTCGGCTTTCTTTCGCTCTTCCTCTTCGGCTTTTTCTTTGGCTTCCTTTTCAGCTTTCTCTCTAGCTTCCTCTTCGGCTTTCTCTTTTGCTTCCTTTTCAGCTTTCTCTTTAGCTTCCTTTTCGGCTTTCTCTTTAGCTTCCTTTTCAGCTTTCTCTTTTGCTTCCTTTTCAGCTTTCTCTTTAGCTTCCTTTTCGGCCTTCTTTTTCTCTTCCTCTTCGGCTTTCTTTTTCTCTTCGGCCTTCTTTTTCTCTTCCTCTTCAGCCTTCTTTTTCTTTTCTTCCTCGGCTTTCTTTTTGGCTTCCTCGTCCATAGAACTGCCCTCTGAAGCCGCTTCATCACTACTTTCAGTGGAAGCCTCTGCGGCAGTCTGATTTTCTTCATTTCCCATCATCATGTCCATGAGCTCTTTAAGATTGCCTTCGTCAATTCCCGATTTATCATCCATCGTAACCTTCATCCTG
>JAEEGL016355718.1_pt1 | contig 18389 bp, 6 predicted proteins | sample 9134231 | NCBI WGS metagenome assembly JAEEGL01 (sample SAMN16246548, study PRJNA631951) | gut metagenome | biome: gut microbiome; feature: rumen; material: fiber-attached | host: Bos | place: Iran: Karaj | collected 2018-10 | reverse complement strand
CGGGGATTGTTATGGATGTAAGGTTTGCGCATTTATAGAAGGCATCATCCCGTATATCTGTTACTCCCTCGGGGATTGTAACGTCGCCGCCTTTGCCTATGTATGCTAATAGCTTTGTCTTTTCGTTATCTTCGTAAACGAAATCGCCGTCTACTATTCCGTTTTCTGCCACTGCGCCCCAATGGTCGATGTCGGAGCATTGGCTCTTGTTAATGATATGCTTAACTAGATAAAAAGTATTAGGTGTTTCGATAAATGTTACGTTCTTGGGGATTGTTACGGATGTGAGATTTGTGCATTCATTGAATGCAAACATTCTGATAGATGTTACGCTCTCGGGAATTGTTATGGATGTAAGGCTTTGGCAATTATAGAACAGAGAAGTATTGATAGTGGTTATGCCTTCGGGGATTGTTACAGATGTGAGGTATAGAATGCATTATTTCCGATAGCTGTTACGCCCTTGGGAATTGTTACGGAGGTGAGTCTTTTGCAATTTGTAAAAGCATACTGCCCGATAGATGTAACGCCCTTGGGAATTGTTACAGATGTGAGGCTTGTGCAATATTCGAACGCATACTCACCGATAGATGTTACGCTGTAAGTAATATTATTGTTGGTTACGGTGGCGGGGATTATTAGCTCGCCTACAAGTTCGTTACTGTTGTCGTATCCTGCAAGTGTAACGGTGTTTCCGTCGCCGTTGATAATGTATCCAAGATTGTCGATAACAAAATCGTAACTTATGCCGGCGCGGGCGGTGGTTGATGTTGTGGTTATCAGCAGCATAATAAATGCTGCAAGAAGGGTGGATAATTTTCTTCCACCGGTTGTCATTTGGTGAAGTGTAAAAGTTTTTTCCATTTTATTTATGTTTAAATTATTTATTTTTTATGGGGCAAAGATAGGGAATTTAATGCATAATTCATAATGCATAATTCATAATTATTGGATAGTTGATTGGAGTGCGGACGGCTCGTCCGCCTATGTGCCCACTGCACACAGAGTGCAGACGGCTCGTCTGCCTATGTGCCCACTGCACACAGATAACCCCGCGCATCATCGCCGCCAGGGGGCGGCTCGATGTGCGGGGTTACAGAAATACCGTCTTCCAGACGGTTATAATGATACCTTAAATGATTGGTTATCGATAATTACTAGGTAAATGCCTGAGTGGTTGATGTTGATTTGTTCTTTGGAGGATTTTGTTGTTGATGTTGCTATTGTGCGACCGTTGAGGTCGATGATTGTGTATTTGGCGTCGAGTGCAGATTCGATATAGATGGTGCTGTTATATGACCATACTTTTACAGGGGTGTTGTCGGTGATGGTGGCGATGGGGGTGGAAGGGTTTGTCGGATTTGTGGGGTCGGTGGGGTTGGTGGGGTTGACCTCTAATTTATCAATATCTTCTACCTCCTTGGTCTGTGTAGTAAAGATTGAGTTTTGGAATTTGGCAGTGTAGGTGGTTTTGCCTTTGGCTTCGGTGGTGGCAGGGGTGGTTACCTCGCTTGAGATTGAAGCTGTTTCGGTGATATCGTGTGATTCGTCGTTTTGGCATGCTACTGTGGCGGTGCAGGTTTTGCCATCATCGCTCCAAGTGTATGTAGGTTTGCTGTAAGAGTGGCTTAACGTGATTGTAACCTCTATATCGTTTACCACTTTGTAGTGGTCAACATCTTTGGGTGTGAACACAAGCATACGTTTATTTTCGCCAATGGTGAGTTCCTTGCTGTTGGCGGCAAAGGCAAAGCCTTCGGGTAGTGATATGTCAGCGAGTTTGCTTGTGCAAAGTAAGGCTGCGATGGTGGGTATGGTGTATTGTGGGGTGGCTTTGTTAATATCAAACTCGATGTTGCAGCTACCAATGCAAAGCTTGGTTTTACCCGTTAGAGAAGCCGTGGCTGTACCTATGTTGATATTGTTGGTATAGGTGATGGTGTAGTCGGTGCCGGGGATAAGTGTCTTGTCGCCGTCGGTAATCACAATAGGTTCTAACGCTTCGCCAGTATAGTCTACGTCTGTAATGCCTGAGATGGTATAATGGTTAGCAGAAAGGTCGGTGATGTCGCCAACAAAGTTTACGTTAACCTTGTATTTGTCTTCTACATCGGTAAATTTTGCTTTGTAGGTATCATAATAATTGCTTGGTATATGGCAAATGGTTTTGTTCCCTTTTGTTTTAAAATCATTGCATCCATTTTCGTTCCATTTTAGGTTTTCTGGGTTGGTGTAGAGGTACACCTCAGTGAGTTTAGAGCAATATCTGAACGCATCACTGCCGATTGTGGTTACGCTATTGGGAATGGTAATGGAAGATAAGCTTGTGCATTCGTTAAACGCATTTTCTCCGATAGATGATACACTGCCGGGAATGTTAATGGAAGAGAGACTTGAGCATTTTTTGAACGCATTACTACCAATTGATTTTATGCTATTGGGGATGGATATGGAGGAGAGACTGGTGCATGTATAGAATGCGCTTTCTCCGATAGATGTTACGCTGCTGGGGATAGTTACCGAGGTGAGTTTTTTACATTGATAGAACGTCTGGGATTCTATGGTTGTTACGCTATTGGGAATGGTTACCGATGTGAGGTTTTCGCAATACTTGAACGCCTCCGTTTTGATTGATGTTACACTGCTGGGGATAGTTACTGATGTGAGGTTCTTACATTCGTAAAATGTTCTGTATTCTATGGTAGTAACGCTGTTGGGAATAGTTATTGATGAGAGGCTTGAGCAATACTGAAATGCTTTTTCTCCGATAGATGTTACGCTACTTGGTATAGTAAAGGAGGAGAGACTTGGACAGTCTGAAAACGCATATTTTTCTATGGATGTTACGCTCTCTGGTATGTTTACCGAGGAGAGATTTTTGCAATAGTAAAATGCTTGTTCTCCGATAGTTCTTAAACCCTTGGCGATGGTTACAGATTTGAGGTTATCACAATAAGAGAATGCAGCAAACCCGATTTTTTCTACGCTTGCGGGGATGGTGACTGAGGTAATGTTTTTATTTTCAGCGAACGCATGATCGTAAATAGCTGTTACTTTATAGATGTTGCTGTTGTATGGGACTGAGGCAAGAATTGTAATATCGCCAGACAATATCTTCTTGTCGTGGCTGTAGACTCGCGCATACCGGTTTGCTTCGGAAGTAATCTGATAAGTAATATTATCAATAGTAAACTTATCGCCTTCTTCAGCTCGGACGGTGGTTGACGATGTGGCTATCAGCAGCACTATTATCGCTGCAAACAGGGTGGAAAATTTACTTCTTCTGGTTGTCATTTGGTGAAGTGTAAAAGATTTTTTCATTTTTATTTACGTTTAAAGTATTTATTTTTTATGGGGCAAAGATAGGGAATTTAATTCATAATTCATAATGCATAATTCATAATTATTGGATAGTTGATTGGATCGCAGACGAGCCGTCTGCGCCCCTCGCCCCCCCAAAAAAAAAGAGCGGGTGCCGCAGCAGCCCGCCCCATTTCAAGGAAAGAATGGAATATTTTTTATTGTTCTTTTTTCTTAGCTCTAACTGTTGCCATAAATTTAAGTGTGGTGGCAGTTTCGGCAAAGATGGTGTTGTATGATTTCACCAATTCGGTTTCGCTACCGCCGAGGCAGTCCTGGGCATATTTTATTGATGTGAGCAGTTTTTGAATATTTTTTACCACCGTGTCGCGGGCTGTTACCACGGCCTTGCTTTTGTCTACCTTAACATCCACGCGCGAATTGATTGTAGAGCGGTATTCCTCCACTATCGACTCCATGTCGGCAAGGATAGCCGCGGCGCCAATGGTTTCAAAATCTTCGGCGGGAAGTTGCTTCAAACTTGAAAGCACGTTTTCCAACTTTGAAATAGCCTCGCTTTTGAGCGCAAACACTGTAGTGATTTTTACAAATTTGGGTTCAATTTTGGCAGCAGCCTTGCCCTGAGCCTCAATGCCGCTGTTTTTAGCTGTGGTGATGCAGCCGTTGAGCGCGGTATAGCGCTTTTTGAGCGTGTCTAAGTACTGCTGCGACAGCACTGTGGTTTGTGTAGTTTTTTCTTTGGTTTTGGCATCGGTAAATATGGCAGCCGATTTTTTAAGCTCGGCAATCATCTCTTTAGTCACCTTTTCTTTGGCAACTCCACCAGCCTTTACAAGTTTTGCTACTAACTCTGAGAGCATGTCTGTTCTCATTCGGTGTATTGATACACCTGACATTGATATTTGTACGTTTGACATAAATTAATTTTAATAATTAAATTATAAATTTCATTTGCTACAAAAGTAAAACAAATAATAATTATATGCAAATAAAATGTACAAAATATTAAAAATAAATTAATTTTTTTTGAGTCAGGTGATACAATGTATAGTCTCGCTTGTAATTTTGCTCATTTTATCTTATACAATATACTGATTTATATAGTTTTTGATTAATTGTATTATATGATTGGTATAGTCTAATATATTAATATTTAGTTGCATACATTTGTGTTTGTAGATTGTGCTTAAAATATTATAAATACATTAGATACAATGTATAGATAATTATGTTGCATGGTAAATGCACCACTTTGCGTGCGTAACTGACAGATACTTATTGATTTTGTATATAATGCAATCCTTTGTAATGCTCCGCCTACTATATATGCATATAATTGCGCCACGAAAACGATATAATTGTTTATATCTTGCTGTAAATGCAAAAGTTCCGCGATTTTTGCCCTCGGCATATTGTATGTTTTGCTCAACCATTAGTACACTGCGTTTTACGCGTTGTATTGATGGCGTCAATTAACCTAAAATTCAAACAGCAGGTGCAACAATTTGCACATAAATTGTGTTTACATTATAGAATAGATTGTGCAAATTCATAACCTTGTGTTTAACATAATGAAAACAACCATGAAAACGACCGAATATACAACCATGAAGACTGTCTTCAATACAATCACCTTGCTGATGTTGCTATGTATCTGCAACGGAGGATATGCGCAGAAAGTGTATTACTCGTGGAACTCGGGCGATTGGAATGCTACCGGAGCTAACGGCACTTGGAGCCTTAACGACGATGATTTCCAACCTGTAACTGTGCCTCCCACTGCCGACGACGAAGTGTATATCTCAAAGCCTGTTACCATTTCTTCAGCCGGTGCTGTTGCCAAAAAAGTGCATCTTAATTCTAGCCTTACCATCAGTGGCGGTGTGCCACATTTTGATGAACTTGTGGGTCATGGCAATATGTTTATTGAGGGCGACGTTTATCCCGAAGTAACCGAGGGCAATGATTATTTTGCCGGAATGGTGGCTCTTAACGGTACGTTTACCATAAACCGAGCTGTCGATCATTACAAAACCCTCTCGTTTAACATTCAGAGTGGAACTGTAACGTTTAACAACTCGAACCTCAAAATAGGCACTCTCCGTATCGGCGGTGGCGCTGCTATCAATAGCAATTTAGAGATTATTGATGATATTGTGATTGACGCTGATTGTTCGCTTACGAGCATAGCAAATACAACATTAAAAACCAACGGCAATATTGTTTCCTCTGGCTCGATTAAATTAGAGGGTAATTTACTGTTTGCCTCTACCGACCGCAACCAGACCCTTTCTCTTAAAGCTAAAGCCGAATTTGCCAAAATCACCGTGCAAAAAGGCACTACCAACTACTACGCCGACATTATGGCAGATGCCACCGGACTTTTGAAATTAGCCGACAACGCCATTGATTTGCAAAGCGGCACATTGATGATTGGTTCTAATATCACAATAGATGCCTTGAGCAAAGGTAAAGATTTTAACATTCCTGCCAATGCAGAATTGCAAGTGGCTGGCGGCACAGTTAAATCTACTAATAATATAAATGTGTCGGGTGCGTTGAGCGTAACAAGCGGAGCATTGCAAACAAGCAACAATACAATAAAACTCAACGGCGGCTCGTTTAACATCGACGGCGGACAGTCGTCGGTTATGAATATTGAGGATAATGGACAAGCAAGCATATTCTCTCAATCGGCGGGCTCTATCGCAATCGAAAAACTGCTTCTTACCTCTGCCAACTCCACATACAAAACTTCGGGCGGCACTACCACTATTGTCCGCGACCTTACGCTCACCTGCAACCACGCAGTTACAGGAGGCACTATTATTAAAGATATAGAGGGTGGCAATTTTACCATCAGCGTGCCGCTTTACAACCTTACTATTAATAAAGGTGTAAATTTCAACAACAGCAGCTTCGAAATCAGAGGCAACCTTTCCATTGCCAACGGTCTTGATATCGGATTCAACGACAGGGACATCTCTATTGCCGGCAACCTGACATTGGGCACTGGCGCACAGATGTCGAATATGCGCTCCATCACTTTCGAAGGCTCGCGAAACTCTGAAATCAATATTCCGGCGGCGTTTACATTCCCCAAAAAAATGATTGTGGATAAATCGGGCAACCATTCTGTGATTATCAATGGCGCCGACGTAACAGTTACCGAAGATTTAAGCGTACTTGCCGGCAATCTCAATGCCAACGGCAACGCAATTAATGCGCTTAGCAACGTAACCAACGATGGCAATATAGTAGGAACATTAAATCTTAATGGCGACAACAAAACCATCTCTGGCTCGGGCATATTCGATATTATCAATCAAAATGTAGCTACAATAACACTTGACAGCAGGATAACAGCCAACAGATACGATTTTACCGCTGGCAAATGTTATCTCAATTCGTATGTAGTTACCCTTAAAGAGGGCACCAACGGAGGCGCCGAACATTATTTTGTAAACAATGGCGACAAGGCTTCGGCTGGATTGTGCTTGAATGTTAAAGGTGGCAGTTTTTCTGCTGGTGACAACGTTGCAGAATGGCCGATTGGTACAAGCTCATACTACGCTCCGGCGTTTGTGGTGGCAAAAGAATCCGCCACATTCTTCAATGAGTATATCACTATGGGCGCGGTTGGCAAGCAGCATCCGTGCTTGAAAACCGCTAACGGCGAAAACCTTCCGTGCTATTGGACTGTAAAAACAGAGAACAAGAATACTTGTAAGTTTATTTTGAAGTTCGATTATCCTTATCAGGTAGTTCAACCGTTAACATCATTGGCATTGTTAGACAATTCTGAATGGGTTGAGTCTGATATAATGCGGCAAGATTATGAAGGCGACCCAGAACCCTGTGGCGTTAAAATGACTTCAAAAAAAGGATGGGTGTATAACGTTGCTACTGGTAAATATTCTAATAAGAAGACCACCCAGCCAAATGTATATGATTGTGGCGAAGGACCTGCTGCTTATATTGTTTATACTGATCGTACTATAACTTTAAGTGGTTGGTCTTACCAAACACCCACATCTTATTGGAATAAACCGAAAATGAACTCAACATCTGCCACTACATTTGGTATTGACAACACATCTATTAATTTTAATAATTGTACGGAGAGCGCAACACTTAAATCCGGCGAATATACCGCCGGTGTGAAGAAGAATTCAGAAGGAATGCGCATTTTGATTGCATCTGCTGAATCTAATACCTCCGCAACTATCATAGGATTTTATTCCAGCGATTGGAGAATATATGGAACCAGCACTCCTGCTACACCACAGGCTGGCGATATTTGTATTATCGAAGGATGCACCTTTGTAAATGCATCTACTGCTATCGACAATGTTGGTAAAATTATTTTCCAATATCGTGAAGGCCAATCAGAATTGGGTCGTCTCCGTATTAGTGTAACAGGCTGTAAGGCAGGTTCAATATCGGGCAAGGGCGAAATTCAGTTTATGAACGACAATTCGTTCTTCCTTGATGCCGACTGTTCGGAGTTTGATGCCAATGATGAAAGTTTCTACCATTTTTCACCTAACAGCTCCAACAATTATAAATTCCATCTTGACCATGATGGAGTCTTCCCGAATGTTACCATCGAGCATAATGCCGATAATGAGAATGCCATATTTATTTATGACAGAGATCTTTATGTTAGGAATATACTCAACCTTATGGGATCCTCTTCGCTCAAGCTTGATGGTCATAATGTTTATTGCGGCACATTGGCTATGGGTGGCTATGGCGGTGCTAACGTTTATTTTACAGCTGGTAAAAGCGATGAACTCGTAGTTGGCGATATCGACTTTGATTTCAAACATAATGTTAGTGCCGACAATGCCAGATATAATAACAAACTGATTTCTATCACAGGTACAGCCGATGCGGGTGCCTCGCACAATAAACTTATTATTACAGGCAATATTGTTAACAAATTGCAAGAGCCTTTAAAGAACGAAAGACTTAATAATAAACCTAATATTTATGTAGGTTTAGATTTGTTCAATGCCAACGACTATGTAGAGCTTTGGTTTGCAGGCGACAACAATCAATCTGTCCAGGTATCTACTACCAACTTCAAGTTCAATGTTAAGCAGATGGTTATCAACAAAGAGCCTGGCAGTTCTATTAAGCTTTCGGATGTGAAGGTAAATTTCGACGAGGGTCTTACCGGAGGCGAAACCGACAACAAAACCCTTGTGCTTAAGAGCGGCGAAGTTATTTTTGATGTTGATGGTCAGATTGTTCCATTGAGCAAAGAAGGACAGAATAATAAACATTACGACTTCGTCATCCCTGAAGAAGCCACATTAACAGCCAACAAAGGTGTTACGCTCAATGTATCAAACTGCAAAACGGGTATAACATTGGCTGGTACTCTCAATCTCAACGACAATGCTAAGTTGATGAATGAAGGACATTTCTATTATCGACTCACCAATAAAACCATTCTCAATATTGCCAATGCAATATTTGAATCTAAAGGCGATTTTTGTCCCGACCCCGCCACTGGCTCAGGTAGCATTAGGTGGAATATAACATCTTCAAATGCTTCGGTTAAAATTGGCGGTGCTGGATGTGGATACGCTACATCAAATTCTCAGATAGATATTGCAGAGGGTAGCGAAATATCTGTTCCAGAGGGTGGAGTAATCAATTTTATAGGCAATTCTACCAATAGCACTATCTTTAATGTGGGTATTATGTCGGATGCGGATTGTAAATATGGTCCTGATTCTGATCCTATATCTACTACATTCGTATTCCAAAACGGTACGTTTGATATTTCATCAAAACCATCAGTGCCTCATTTGATTATGCAAAATGCAGCATTAACTCTGCAGACTCTGCCGCTCAATGTGTTAGGCAATTTTACCTTGAAAAATACTGCCACTTTTGATGCCAACGGTAAGAATATCAACTTCAAAGGTCAATATTTTACCATCGAAGGTGAAAATACTTTTACCCCCAATGGTAATACAGTAACCTTCAGCGGCACCAACCAGTCGGTGAGCGGTTCTGCAATCAAATTCTATAACGCTACTATATCCAATACAAGCGGACAAGTAGAATTTGTATATCCTCACATTATCACTAATGAGTTAAAAATTACCGAAGGTGCTAATCTTCACGACACCGGCGCAGGATTCCCCATCATTGTAGAAACTAAATACACCAACACTCTTGGTTCTTACACTGGTGAAGGTGGTATCGCGCTCAACAGCGGTACTCAAAATCATACCATCGAGGTATTTTGCAACGGTAATACTTCGAGACTCATTGTCAACAATCCTACCGGTGTAACTGTTACCAACAGCACTGGTCAAAAACTTACCATTGATAAGGCTCTTGATGTGTTTGATGGAGTATTAAATATGGGTTCTACCACACTTGTGCTCGGCAAGGATGTTGAAAATGTGGGTTACAGAGTAACTTATAAAACAGTAGAAATTGATGGTCAACCTACAGAGCAAGAGGTTCATTTTGATGCTAGTAGAATGATTGTTTTTGAATCTACTAACACCATCTGTGGTATTGAAAAACATTTTGATGGCAACTACTCTGGCTCTTTTGTAATGCCTATGGGTGTAACTGGCAAATATACCCCTGCATTGATCGATGTAACCAGCATCAACGACAATGCTACCATTACCATATCGCCCAAAAACGCAATGCACCCATCTATTGTAAACGATATAGAATACGATACTTGGGATCTTACCGACAAAGACAACGCTTTGAAGTTCTATTGGAAAGTAGAGACGTCGGGTACTACCAATTTTGAAGGCAACCTTAAGTTTTACAACGATTTGTTCGACTATCAAGAGTCGGAAGGCAAGGAGCACAACCGTCCGCTGGGCTACCATTACCTTGCAGCCCGCCTGCTCAAGGGCAAGGCTAAGTGGGATAAGTCGTACACCGGAAACGATTCTTACGACAAGGGTTACACCACTTTCTCTAGTGAGGACTTCCTTATGAGCAATGACGCTACTTTGTGCGGCGACTACACTGCTGGTCTTGGCGACAAGTACGGCGTGGGTGCGATTCCTGGTAATGTGAATGTGTACGTATCACTCAACAACGGCACTTGGGCCGACAAGAATCGTTGGGCTGCCGTTAAGGTAGAGGCTGGCGAAATTCAATTTGATACCAACGGCGATGTGGTTACCACCACAACAAGGATAGTAGAGGAGGTTCATTCCGACGGCACTATCACCACTACCGAAGAGGATGTGGAAATTCCCGATATGGGTCCCGAACCCGGCTCTATCGTATTTGTATACGACAGTGTGTATGTGGAAGTCAACGAGTTAGACGTTTACCGCACATTTATTGCCAAGCGACATAGTGATGATGTGCCTGGTGTTATCGACCTTATGGCATCCACAAGCCACCGCTTAGGTATGGTTGAGGGTATCGGCAAGATTATTACACGTTCGGGCAATATGCCGCGCGGCACTTACGACGACTTTATTAAACCCGGCTCGGGCACTATTGAATTTGCCGGCGAGGATATTGATTACAATATCAGTATGAGCACATTTAATAATGTAATCTTTTCAGGCAATGGTCAACGTGTGCTTAGCCCCGACGAACTGGTGGTTAACGGCTACCTTATGGCGGATGGAGCTAATGGTGAGTCAGGCTTAAAAGTGATTAACACCAACGGTGCCACTTGGAATCTTTATGGCAAATTGGTTTACAATGGCGGTACTTTTATTGCTCCTACCGAAGGCTCTATTAGCACCATTAAAATGTGTGGAGATAATGTTCAACAATTTGTATCGAAAGATTTAAATAATATTGAGAGATTGCAAATCAATATTTTAGAGATTAATAACTCATCTTCTGAGGGTGTGGATGTTGTAATACCTATTGATATTGTTCAGCATATCACGTTCGACAAAGGCGTGCTTAATGTCGACGACTTAAATGGTGGTGAGTTGCGTATTGTTGAATCTAATCCGGATGTTGACGAAACTGTTAAAAACTACGACATTAATAAGTTTGTCAACGGTCCTCTTACTAAAAAGATACTTGCCAACGACTCTTGGACATTCCCTGTGGGAAGCCATTTAAACTGCGACAAGTTAACCGATGTTAATCGTCTTGGACATTTTACGGTATACAACTTTATTCCTAAAGACAACAGCGGTTTCGGTTATGTAACAGTGCGTTACTTGTACAAACCTCACGACGAGAGTGGCAATACCGAAAAGTATGGCGAAGGCATTCTCGGTGTGGATAAATCTGAATATTGGACTGTAACTCCTACTACAGCATCTACATTCGGTCTTAAGCTTCGTTGGGACGAAGTTAGCAACATAGCTAACACTGAATCGGATATCAAGAATGTATGCATCACCAATTACGATGGTGATTTGTGGAATAAGATAGAATCTGATGTTCATGCCAACTCTGCATATACTGGTCTTGTTACATCTATTCCTTCTGATATAGAACATCTTAAAGATCAAGCATATGTTTACACACTTGCCCATACTGGTGCATTAACATTCAATTGGGAAGGTAGTGTTAGCTCCAATTGGTTTGATAGCGACAACTGGAGCGGTCGTCAAGTGCCTTCGGAATCTGACTATGTAATTGTAGGCAGCCTTGGTCAACCTGATTGGAAATATCCTGTTATCAATACATCTGATAAAGCTAAGGCTAAATATCTGAAACTTACCGGCAATGCCAAACTTACTATTGATCCGCGTGCTCAACTTACAGTTATTACCGATGTGGTGGTAGACAACACAAGTTCACTTTTGCTTGCTGCTCCTAAAACATCTGTAGACGGCTCAGGCGATCAATCTATCAATCCTGCCGGTTCGTTGATTTACAAAGGTACATTTACCGGCAAACTCACCTTCCAGCGTTTTGTTCGTTGTTGGGAATATGAGCGTATGTGTGTGCCTGTTACAGGATACAATGCTAACGTATCTAGCTTTAAATACGCTGCTTATCTCTATGGATACAATGAAAAATGCAATGTTGGCGGTGATGAATATACCTATTCATACGAAGATAACCAGTCCGGCGCTGATAATCCTTTGATTTTGGCTAAGGGTTGGTACAAATACGGTAATGATTATCCCAAAACTAACGATGTTACCGTGCCTTACCGCTATTTGAGCAGCAGCAAGTTGCCTGCTCATATACTCTCGTTTACAGGTACACCTTTGCCTGATGGTAGCCAAAGCATTGTTACTACGGTTAATTTCACCAGCAACGACCGTGTGGCTTCTTCGGGTTCTGCTCAGGATATGCTCGACGGATGGAACTTTGTGGCCAACCCGTTTGTATCGGCTGTGGATGCCGAGGCTCTCAAATTCCACAATGTGGATGCCACTATCTATCTGCACAATAGCAAAACAAATACTCCTATAGCATATTCGATCAACGGTGGTTTGCAACTTGGCGTTGTTACCGAAGATGAATATCGTTATATTCCCGCAGGTCAAAGCTTCTTTGTACATGCTACCGCTCAGGCTGCTCAAAACAATGGTACTGTAGAGTTCCCCAAAGAGAGCCGCAGTCATGGCAATTCAAAAACCGTGTTGAAATCAGGCAACCAACCGAGCAACAAAGGCATTGAAAAAATAGTATTCAAGACCACCGGCGGCGATTATGATTATCAAAGCTTGGTATATTTTGCAGCTGATGCTACCGAGGCATTCGACTCTAAGTATGATGCTTATATGGTTTCGGCTTCTGCACCCAAATTACTCTCGTTCTACACTTACGGAAGCGACGAGAAAGTGGCTCTCACTGCCAACGGTCTTCCTTTTGAGGTAAAAGACGGCGGCGAAGTTCGTATAGGATATTCTACCGTTACAGCAGGCACATACCGACTCACAATTCCGGTGTTGACTGTTGACGATGTTGATGTATATTTAGAAGATGCTCAAGAAGGTACTTCTACCAAACTTTCTGAAGGATTCTCTACTAAGATTGATGTGGAGGCTGGAAGCAACAAAACAAGATTTAAACTTGTTTTCCGCCAGAAACCCGAAGAACCTGTAGTGGTAGAACCTATTGTGGTAATACCCAGCGATCCTATTGAGGTTCCTGAGGAGCCTGTAATTGTTGACCCTGTGGTTATCAATCCGACGGTTCCCGATGTTACCGAGCCTGAAGATTTGCAGCCTGAGGTTAAACCTCTTCCCGAACCCTTCGACGATGGCGAATTGATGCATCTTTATCCGTCAGACCAGAGCGAAACCGACGTTGAGCGCGACATTCGTGTGAATGTTTACCCTGTGCCTTCGTATGGCGTGGTAACAGTTTCGCTTGGCGAGCTTATTCAGGAGACAGGCTCTGTCAAGATAGTAGTGGCAAGCATCTCGGGTCGTGTGGTTGTCAACAAGACCGTAGCCGACGACCTTGTGGAAATTGATCTGACAGGTCGCCCGGGAGTATACATCGTAAGGATGATGACACCCACCAAGTCAATAGTGAAGCGGATAGTAATTGAATAGTGATAAATTAGATTTAATAATGAAAAAGCGCAGGCTGTTATGGTCTGCGCTTTTGTTTTATTGGTATGAATTATCTTTATGCCCTGAATCCAAATATTGTGATATCGTCGGTCTGCTTGCGAGTTCCCCGCCAGATGATAAGTTCCTCTTCCAGACGCTGTTTCTGCTGTTGGCAGGGCAGTGCGGCTATCTGAGCAAGCAGCGCGTTGAAGTCGCGGCGCGAGTATTTGCGGTTTTCGCTGATACCAAACTGGTCGGGGTATCCGTCGGAGGCGATGTACACCATATCGCCCTTTTGCAGCTCTATCTCCTCGTTGGTAAACTGCAGCTGCATCGGGTGAATGCCGATGGGACATTTTGTGGGGGCGTATAGCGAGAGTTCGCCGTCGCGCACCACCACGAGCGGTATGTTTGCGCCTGAGTACAGCATCTTGTTCCCGCTGATAAACACCAGGGCGATGTCCAGACCGTCGCGCAGTATCACGGAGTTTTGCAGGGCTGCGATAATCTTTTGTCTTAGCAGTTCCAGCACCGTGGCGGGCGAGAATCCCTCCTCACCGAAGTGTGTGTTGAGAATGTTTTGCAATATGCTTGCCGAAAGGACGCTCATAAGGGCACCCGGCACGCCGTGCCCCGTGCAATCCGCCACCACGCACACCTTGGTTTCGTTTATGTTGGTAACAAAGTAGAAGTCGCCACCCACAATCTCGCAAGGCTGGTACATCACAAAGCTGTCGGGAAACACCTTGGTGGTTTTTTCCGACGAAGGATAGAAAAGCGCGTCTTGAATGCGTTTGGCGTATGTGAGGCTCTCCTCCATACGGCGGTGCACGTTCTCAAGCTGGTTGTTCTTCTCCTCGGTTTGCTCAAGCGACGCCATAAGGTTTTCGGTGAGGGTCTTGAGCTGCTGTTCGTACTGCTTGTGTTCTGTTATGTTGCGCACGATGCCCTCGTATCCTGCGGGAGCACCGTCGTTGTCGTAGAAAGTGTTGATGTTGGCCTCGCAGTGGATTGTCTTTCCCTTGTGGTTCTTAATCTTGAACGAAAGTTCCTTTACATATCCTGTGCGAGCAATAGTCTCCCAGTCAACTGAAGATGAAGCCACCTCTGTGATGTTGTGTCCGATAATATCGTCGAGCTTGTCGTATTCCAAGGCTTCGCAGCACGAGCGACTAGCCTGGATGATAACGCCGTTGAGGTCGGTGCGCAGGTATAGGTCGGTGAGGTTGTCGATAGTGCTCTGCAGCATACGGTTCTGCTCTATGATGTTCTTTTCGCGTTCGCGACCTTTTGAAATATCCATCATGGCGCAGTATATGCCGCGCTTGCCGCTGTATTCGAGAGGGATTTTCGACACCGAGTAGCATTTCTGCTCGTCGTCCTGAAACTTGAGGAAATACATCTTGAGCATCTTGCTCTTGTTGTTGGCAAATACTATTCGGTCTTCGTCGAATATCGGAGTCAGCTCGTCGGGCAGCCCCATCTGGCGCTCGTCTTTGCCGATGAAGTCCTCGGGCTTGAGGCCGAACGACGATGCGAAAAGGTTGTTAACAAAGTCGAATTTCAGGTTGCTGTCCTTAACGTACACCCTTGCCGGCATAGCCTCAAGAAACACCTTCAGCTTGCTTACTTTGTCTATCTCGTCTTTAAGTTCTTTCTCGTTTACGGCGCAGTTGATAAAAATGCAGCCTAAAAGCAGCAGGCTCGCTATAGCTATGTACCATATCCAGAAACGGCTTCCGATAATGGTATCGCTTCCGCTAAACGAGAATTGCAGCACGCCGTAGTCCGCATTGTTGATGTCGGTGATAAACTCGTTTACAAGCACCGGGTTGAGCCCTTGCAGCAGGTTGTCCCTGTGCCTTACGTATTCTACCGACCAGAGGTCAGGCGGAAGGGTCTGCGCCGCGATGTCCTGTATGTAGCCGATTGCCAAGAGGTAGCCGCCCGAGTCGATACGTTTCTTCTCGGCGTTTTTTACCGGCACACCGTACACTATGAACAGCGAATCGTTGAAGTATTTGAAATACTTAAAATGGTTGTAGTACTCTATCTTGCTCGAAATGATGCCCTTGTCGGCCTTGAGCATGTAGGGGTTGATTTTTCCCGCGCGGGCTACTATGTCTTCCTGCTGGCTCATCAGCACAATGGCGTGGATGTGGTTGTCGTGTACCACGTCTTCCATTTCGAGAGCGTCCCACAGCTCGTCGGGATTTTCGCTGTCTACCACCTCGGCTAGCTCGTCGTAGCTGCCGTAGTCTTCCAGAAGGTCGAAGTATTTCTGGTCGGTGATCTTGAAAAACGAATGCACCCATGCGCCCGCGGTGAAATATGTGGAGCGGGAAATGGCGCTCCTGAACATGATGAAAATCACCGTGGCGGCCGCAAACAGCACCAGGAACACGATGACAGACCTTTGTTTTAAATTAATTTTCTTGCACATAGATTATTTTTATAAGTTGTCCTTGTATCATTATTCAAAAAGTGAACCTTTGATGACAAATATATCTCAAATATACGATAATTTTTTGATAAATATACGCATAATAACAAAAAACGCAATAACTTTGCGCCATAATATTTTTTTTTAAAACAAAGCATTAACACATGATGACCTCAAAGGAAATACGCAAAGCCTTTTTGGATTTTTTTGCGTCGAAGCAGCATAAGATTGTGCCCTCGGCACCTATGGTTGTGAAAAACGACCCTACCCTGATGTTTACCAACGCAGGTATGAACCAGTTTAAAGACATTTTCCTCGGCAACGAGCCGGCGGCAAGCAAGCGTGTGGCCGACAGTCAGAAGTGCCTCCGCGTGTCGGGCAAGCACAACGACCTCGAAGAAGTGGGTCACGACACCTACCACCACACAATGTTCGAGATGCTGGGAAACTGGAGTTTCGGCGATTATTTCAAAAAAGAGATTATCGACTGGGCTTGGGAGTTTCTCGTAGATGTGCTTCATCTCGACACCAGCCGCCTCTATGCCACTGTATTTGAGGGCGCTAAAGACGAAAACCTTGAACCCGACGAAGAGGCTAAGGGATACTGGCTCAAACACCTTCCCGCCGACCGCGTAATTATGGGCAACAAACACGACAATTTCTGGGAAATGGGTGCAACAGGTCCTTGTGGTCCTTGTAGCGAAATTCACATCGACCTTCGTAGCGATGAGGAACGTGCAAAACTCCCCGGCGTAAAACTCGTTAACCAAAGTCATCCCCAAGTAATTGAAATTTGGAACCTTGTGTTTATGCAGTTCAACCGTTGCGCCGACGGACACCTTGAACCCCTTCCTGCAAAACATGTGGATACAGGTATGGGTTTTGAACGTCTCTGCATGGCTCTCCAAGGCAAACAGAGCAACTACGACACTGATATTTTCCAACCCGTAATACAAGAAATCAGCCGTCTCACCGGCATCAAGTACGGTGCTAAACAAGAAACCGACGTGGCTATGCGCGTTATTGCCGACCATATTCGTGCTATTTCGTTTGCCATCGCCGACGGTCAATTGCCTGCAAATGCTAAGGCAGGATACGTTATTCGCCGTATTCTCCGCCGTGCTGTAAGATACGCTTACACATTCCTCGGACAGGCTGAACCTTTTATGTATAAACTTCTTCCTGTGTTGCGTTCGGTTATGGGCGAGGCTTATCCCGAACTCAATGCTCAAAAAGATATCATTGAAAAGGTGATGGTAGAGGAAGAATCATCATTCCTCCGCACCTTGGAGACTGGTATTCGCCTATTGGACAAGGTGGTGGAGCAAGCACAAAAAGCCGGCAAAAAAGAAATCGACGGCAAAACAGTGTTTGTGCTTTACGATACTTACGGTTTCCCGCTCGACCTTACAGAGCTTATTCTCAAAGAGAAAGGTCTTACACACAATCAAGCCGAGTTTGAGCAGGAGCTCAACGCGCAGAAAGAGCGCAGCCGCAACGATGCTAAAATCGAAAGCAGCGACTGGCAAGAGGTTAACAATTTCTCTACCGAAGAGTTCACCGGCTATGATGAAACCGCTTCTGAGGTTAAAATCTGGCGTTATCGCAAGGTGGAAGCCAAAGGCAAAAACTTCTATCAAATAGTATTCAACCAAACTCCTTTCTATGGTGAAATGGGCGGTCAGGTAGGCGACTGCGGCTATATTGAGGCCAACGGCAAAAAGACCTACATCACCGACACTCAAAAAGAAAACGGTCTTTCAATTCATATTGTAAAGGAACTTCCCGAAGACCTTAAAGCCACATTCCACGCTGTTGTGGATGCCGAAAAACGTACTGCAATAGAACGTAACCACAGCGCAACTCACCTTTTAGACGAGGCTCTCCGTTCTATTCTCGGAACTCATGTAGAGCAAAAAGGTTCTATGGTTTGCAGCGATTATCTCCGTTTCGACTTTAGCCATTTTAGCAAAATGACCGACGAGGAAATTGCTAAAGCAGAGGCTTTTGTAAATGAAAAAATCCGTGAAGGCATTGCCCTTGAAGAACATCGCGATATGCCTATCAAAGATGCTCAGGCTTTGGGAGCAATTGCACTTTTTGGCGAAAAATATGGCGACAAGGTGCGT
>JAEEGL017361035.1_pt1 | contig 18390 bp, 12 predicted proteins | sample 9134231 | NCBI WGS metagenome assembly JAEEGL01 (sample SAMN16246548, study PRJNA631951) | gut metagenome | biome: gut microbiome; feature: rumen; material: fiber-attached | host: Bos | place: Iran: Karaj | collected 2018-10 | reverse complement strand
TTCGTTTCCCGATCTCCCGCGAGCGCACAGATCAGCGTAAACAGTCCGACGCCGTACAGAAGCGCCGGCAACGTGGTCGCTTCCACCAGATAATCTCGAATGTCGGGGATGTCTTTGACCCATGCCTGCACGCCGAACACGCAGATGAGAGCCGCCGCAAGACCGAGCCCGTACAGCACGAACCGCATCGCCTTTTTCGGCGGAAACGTCGTCAGATACCAGCCGATCAGCAGATACGGAAGATAGCCCGTCGCATATTCAAAATGGAATTTGGTCAAAAACGACCCGACGGTGACATCCGCATCCCGCGTGAAGACCCCGAACGTCGTTGCGCCGAACCTGACGATGACCGAAAGCAGGATGAAGCCGAGGATGTACGGTTTGTTCTCCTTTTTGACAAACAGACGCAGGAACGGAACGGCAAGGTAAGCGCCGACGAGCATGAACAGATACCAAAGATGCGGATACAGGCCTTTCAACGTCAACAGATAGGTTACAAAATGCTTGGGGTCGGTCGGCTTGCCGCGAAGAAGCGGCAGCAGAAACGCGCGCCACGACGCATAGAACAACAGCCACCCGATCAGCAGCAGTACGATCGACAGGAACGACGTACGGTAAAAATTCTTTGTGTCGAACGGGCGATTCTCATCAAGCAGCAGCGCACCGGACAGCAGTAAAAACATCGGAACGCCGGCTCTGCCGAGTCCGTTGAACACGTTCGCAACGGTAAACGTCGCGTCATGATAGAACAGCACGAGCACGACGGTGACATGGATGAACAACACCATGCAGATCGCCGTGATGCGGATCAAATCAAACTTCAGAGCTCTCGGTTTCATAAACGCTTCCTTTCTGCAAGCAATTTTAATGTAATATTGCCGTTCAGCTTCGTTTCACACGTCTGCGGCCGGATGTGATCGCATGCGTAGGGCAATCATGCAGGCAAAGAAAATGTTTTGTTTTTACCGCTATGAAGCCATCGAACCGCGTATTGCCTGCCATGTCGTTTCTCCTCAATCTGCTTTTCTTCCGATCCGGACGGTCAGCACGTTCAGTCCCAGAATGTTCTGATACCGGACCTCCGACGCCATCCGGAACACCATGCGGATACCGATATTCTTGGTTTTATCCTCCGCGTCTGCCATCCTCTGCCGATCGGAGGGATCGAACGGAACGCAGTCGTCCTTGATCCGAAGGATCACGTCGCCGTCCTTATGCACCACGCGCACGTCGACAGAGTGCTTCTTCCGGTCCTTCGCAAACCCGTGCTGAACGGTGTTGGCCGCCATCTCCTCCATGCACAAGCCCGAAAGGTATGCACGCCGACGGTCGATCCCGTGTGATTCGCAGAACGACTGGATCTCCTGCGCGATCGACACGACTTCCTCCGTATTCTTTACCGTCAGATCCATCCGTTCGGAAGGCGGCGCGCCGAACGAATCCGGAACGACCATCAGCTCCTCCATATTTCCCGGAAAGCGTTTCTTTTTCAGAACCGCATATCCGACGATCACCAGCGTGGTCACCAAGCCGTTCAGAACGTTTGCGATATAGACGCTGTTTATCCCGAGCCACGGGATCAGCAGCGCCGAGAATCCCGCAACGCAGACAACGCCGTCCAGAACGGACAGCGTATGGACCAGTCCCTGCTTTCCGGACGCCTGCCCATAGCAGACGAAATGCATACAGATGATGCTGAACGGCATACAGAGCGGCAGGATGCGCAGTCCCCAGACGGTCATCGCATAGACCGGCTCGTTCGGATCGCGATAGAAGATCCGCGCAAGCGGCACGGCGCAAAGCACGAGCGCCGCCGAGATCGCGCACATCAGCGGGATGAACCGCCGGAACATCACGCGCATCACGTCCGTCAGCGTCTGCCGGTCCTCCTCTCCGATGCTGACGCTGATCATCATCCGCGATACGGCAAGCATGCCGTTCGGAACCGACCAAAAAATGCCGAGCAGGTTGTTTGCGGCGGCAAACGCGGAAATGCCGACGCTGCCGACAAACGCCGTGATCAGCCAGTTCACGATCAGCCCGCGCGCGGTCTGATATCCGGTGCCCAACGCGCCGGGAACCCCGATGCGAAAAACCTCCGCGCTTTCGCGCCACGGCAGATTCTTCGCCGCAAACCGCATATGCGACCGTCCGGAAAAGAAATGCTGCGCTTCGATCAGCAGAAATACCCACAATCCCAAAGCCGACGCCAGCGCAAGCCCGAATGCTTCCATGTGCAGCACCCGTACAAACAGGAAGTTCAGCGCGACGTTGACGACGATGTAAATGACGCTTGCGATCGTAGCACGGCTGCCGCGGTTTTCCAGGGAAAGATACGCGGTTAAGAGATTCCCCATCATGAACGGGAATACACCGACGGCCTGGCCTAATAAGTATCGGTCAAACAGCGGCCGCACCGCGGGATCCTTTGTAAACAATCCGGTCACGTCGAACAGTCCGAACACGGCAAACAACAATGCAAACACGAGCGCGATCAACGCGCAGAGCACGATGCTCAGGGAAAACACGCCGTGCAGTTTCTCCTGCCGGTTCTGACCCATGTATTTCCCGCTGAGGATCACCGCGCCGCCCACAAGCATGGTGGAAATCGCCTGCAGCAGAAGCTGCAGGGGACTGAACAGCCCGACGGCGCTCATCGCCTCGACGCCGACGTAATTGCTGGCAAAAAAGCTCGACACGATGCCGTTGACCGCGCCGACCGCCGCCAGAAGGATCTGGATCGGCAGCAGCCGGAACAGCAGCTTCGTCACCATCTTTGCATTTGCGGAATGTTCGTTCATGTTCGCTCGGTTCTCCATCGGTCCGGAAGTATGCTTTGCTGTTGTTTTCTTCATGAAGGATAACCCTCGTTGATATATTCGGTCTGAAAGCAAGAAAACGCCCTGCATCCGGCATTCTGCGTCTTATCTTCTTAAGGAACCGACACAAACCGGGAAGGTGAAATAGGTTTCCGGGTAGGGTTCGTCCTTCAGAACGAAGTGCCACCACTCGCAGTCGAGCGGCAGAAAGCCGTTCCGCAGCATGGCGTGCTGCAGGATCATGCGGTTTTCAAACTGTTCTTCGGTGATGCCGCGATAATCCGGATGCGACACTTCACTGAACAGATCGAACGGGCTGCCCATATCGACTTCTTTGCCGGTCTTCATATCCAGAAGCGTCAGATCGATCGCGCTGCCGCGGCTGTGGCTCGACTGCTTTGCGATATAGCCCTTTTGAAACAATTCCTGTTTTTGAAGATCCGGATAAAAGTACGGCTTCATGCGGATATCCGTATCCTCGATGCCCCAGAGAATGAACTGCCTGACCGCGGAAACCGGGCGGTAGGCGTCGAACACCTTGAGACGATACCCCTGCACGAACAGCTCGCTGCTGACGGCTTTCAGCGCGCGCGCCGCCTCGATCGAAAGCAGCGCGACCGGCTCCTCGTAGCCGTCGATCCGTTCGCCGACGAAGTTGTATGTGGAATGATACCGGATCTCCTGTATGATGTGCGGGACAAAGTCCGCCAGCAGGACAAACCCGGATGCGTCGGTCGGATCCGCATGTTTGTTTTTCGTTCTCATGACCGTTTGATCCTCTTTCTGCTTGACGAGATTGCATGCGCAGGGCAGACCAGCAGACAGAGATGGCAGCCGACGCACTTTTTGGCGTTCAGGACCGGTCTTCGGTTCTCGTCCAGGCGGATCGCCTGATGCCCGCCGTCCGCGCAGGAGATCGCGCAGCGTCCGCAGCCGATGCATTGTTCGCGGTGGAACTTCGGGAAGATCACCGTGTCACGCTCCAGAACGTCCGTGGTGCTGCTGATGGAATCCAGCGCAAGCCCCTGCGCCTCTCGGAGGTTTTTGAATCCCTTCTCTTTGAGATAATAGGCAAGTCCCGCCTTAAGATCGTCGATGATGCGGTAGCCGTACTGCATGACCGCCGTGGTAATCTGGATGCTGCCCGCGCCGAGCAGAATGAACTCGAGCGCATCCAGCCACGTTTCGATCCCGCCCATGGCGGAAATGTGCATGCCGGAAAGGTTCGGATTCTGTCCGAGTTCCGCAATAAACCGAAGCGCGATCGGCTTCACGGCATTGCCGCTGTATCCGCCGACTGCCGATTTGCCGTGCACCGCGGGTGCGGAAACATAGGTGTGCGGATTGACGCCGATGATGCTCTTGATCGTGTTGATCGCCGCGATGCCGTCGGCGCCGCCGCGCTTTGCCGCCTCCGCCGCAGGGCTCATGGCTGCCACATTGGGCGTGAGCTTCGCAAGGATCGGAATCTTTGTCCCGCGCCGCGCCGCCGCGGTGAAGCGTTCCACAAGCTCCGGGACCTGTCCGATGTCCGAGCCGAGCCCTTCGTCCATCATGTTCGGACAGGAGAAGTTCAGTTCGATCGCGTCCGCGCCGTTCTCTTCGCAAAGCCGACTGAGTTCCTCCCACTCCGCGTCGTTCTGTCCCATGATCGACGCAAGAATGAACTTGGTCGGATAGTTTTTCTTGAGCCGATGGAAGATCTCCATGTTTTCGGCGACGCTGTGATCCGAAAGCTGCTCGACGTTCTTGAAGCCGACGATGCTGCCGTTGTCCCCGGTGATCGCGGAAAAACGCGGGGACGCCTCGTGAATGTCAAACGAGCAGATGGTCTTGAAGCAGGCACCTGCCCAACCGGTCTCAAACGCCCGGGCGCACATGTCGTAGGTGCTTGCCACGACCGAGGAGGACAGGAAGAACGGGTTTTCGAGCGGAATGCCGCACAGCTCTGTCCGGAGGATCGATTCGTCCTTCGGCAGCGCTTCATCCAAATATGGACGCACCTCATCATGCAGCCGCGTCAGCAGGTCCCGGATCGGCACCTCATGCGGGCGTACGCATGCCTTTTCGCACGGCGCGCCGCAGCCGATGCAGGGATTCGCCCCCGGAAAGCGCAGCGCCGCAACCTTTTCGTTATCAAACCAGATGCTGCGCAGAAGCGCCGCCGGATCACATGCCTTGCAGGCAGCGGAGCACCGCGCGTCATGGCACAGCGCACAGCGGATCATATCGGAACGCTGTATAATTCTTTCAAAAAGCATGGTTTTTACCTCCATCCTGTTTATTGACCATTCAAACACGCTCCGATGCAGCCGGTCAAGAACCTCGACTTTCGGAACCTATCGGACTTCGGCAAGGAACGCCGCCGTCCTGTCCGCCACGTTCTGCTTCAGGTTGGTGAAGAAGAACATATAATCATACAGGTGAAAAGCGCCTTCGGGAAAGATATCCAGGCCCGGCGGATAGTCCTCCGTCCTCACATCCGTCACTACCAGCTCTCCCCGTGATCCGATATACGCGCCGCAAAAGGCGGGGATCGGCTCGGCGCCGGTGTCCATGACTGCGCCCAGATTCAGCGACCGATCGGCGGGTGTTCCGTCGGTTTTCCAATTCAGCGGGTTGATGGATAATGCCTTGATCCCTGCCGGAATGATGATCGTTTCGGTCAGCGTTCCGTCCTCACAGTCGAAGCTGATCACCGTGCCCGTATCCAGTTCGCCCCGGGCAGGCACGATCTGCGGATAATCCTGCACGTCCTGCTCCGTCACCGCCCATCCGAGCGCGTACACGGCAACGAGCTTTGATCGCAAAGCGGCTCCTTCCGCCGTATTGCCATAGTATTCCTTCAGCAGCTCCAGACACATTTCGCCCCCTTGGGAAAACCCCGCAAGGATCAGCGGTCTGCCGCCGTTCTCATGATCGAGATACCATCGAAACGCGTCGGAAATATCCCGATATGCGACTGTCTTCGCCTTTTCCCGTTCCGATGCGCTGAGCCGGTAGGCATTGACGGACATCTGCCGATAATAGGGAGAATACAGCCGCCCCGTTTCCGCAAAGATCCCTTTCTCCAGATCCAGCGCATAGAGGAATCTGGATTTCAGCTTTTCGTTGAGGTCAAAGGAATTGCTTTCACTCTTCGTATCCACTGTGGGGCAGATGATGAACACGTCCACGTCCCTGCCCTCACCCAAAGCAAAGTAAGCCCACGCGTCCGGATCGTTATAGTCCGGCGACTCTGCTTCCGGCGCAGGCGTAGGTGCCGCGGTCGGAACGGGCTCCGCCGTTGCCGGCGTCTGGGCAGTATTTGCGGGAAGAGCGGAAGGGACAACCGCCGTTTCCATTCTCTTTTGAGCGTTGATCCCCCGAACAATGCCGATTGCCGCCAGAACGACAATCAGCACGATCAGCAACACGATCCATATTCTTTTGCGCATAGTTCCTCCTTAGGACATTGCCGATCGATCTTTTCTGCTACTCAACGACGGTCTGTTCCGTCTCGGAGATCGCGAACATTGTCAGGAAGAGTGTTTCAAAATCGTTGGAAACCGTCCAGCAGCGATAATACATCCTGCCGGTGGGCACATTGATCGTATGCTGCTGCGCATCGTCCTCGTGGACGTACATGCCGGTGCTTTCGATCTGCGCGAATGCCGTTCCGTCCTTGGACACCTGATAAACGAGATTCGGGAACCGGCTCAAAAGACTTGTGTTGATATGGAGACCGCGCTCGTGCAGCAGATCCCAGATATTCTCACCGTCGAACTTAAACGACGACCTTGCGGCGAGCATCGAATCGTTTTCCGTCTGCGTCATCGTATGACCGACCTCGTGCTCGCTGACTTTTCCGGTCGTGCAGTCCGTGAATGCGAACGTGCGCGCGCCGACAAGCGCGTTTTTCAGCATCTTGCCTTCAAACAGCATCTTTCTGTCTGCGTCCTCGAGCACGTAGCCGGGCTTTAAGGAATGCCCGTCCCAACGGAAATAATACTCGGTGACGCCGGAAGACTCCTTGAAGCCGTCAAAGTTTGCCGTCGGACTGGCTTCATCCAGCGCTTTGCTCTTTTTGAACGCCTTGATCGTCCTGTAAAGACCGAAAGCAATCGCGAGAACGCCTACGCCGATCACGATCGGGGGAATGAAGCCGCCGATCTTGGCGTTGGTGATCCTTTCCGGATTCTCCGGATTGTAATAGACAGGGATCTCGTCGCCTGCTTTGAAGCTGCCGGTGAGGTTTTCAAACACACCCTTGTATTCCTTGCCGTCCACGGTATAGGATACGTTGACATTGTATTGCTGCTGTTCCTGTTCCGAATCGTATGCGCCCTCCGTTACGGCGGTCACCTTGCCGACCGTCTGCTCATAGCTGCCAGTATTGAGGCAGAGCAGAATGATGCCGACGACGATCAGAATGATCCCGAGCGGTACAAAGAACCGCGCCGGACCGGAGTTTCGCATCAGTCTTCCCAATTTGCTTTCAAGATTCATATTTTTCCCCTTTCTTTATGCCATACCTCGGCAAAATGTGATCTGTTTACTTCTGTGACTGCAATATGCGCTGTTTCCGTAAGCAGCCGTTTCGCGGTTCACAGTTTTCTCACGATCATGTAAGATCCGTCAGCTTCAGCTTCTTCACTTTCCGCAGCGCAATCGCGTTGACGATAACCGCAAAGACGATCGTAATCGCCGCTCCCGTCAAACACGCAAGCAGGCTGACGCTGCGGTCGAACTGAATATAGGACTGTTCCAGAGAACGTACGATCCTGTAGCCGATGCCTGTGCCCAAACCGATACCGAGCAGAATGCCGATCGCCGTGGTAGCATACGTTTCACGCAGCACATAGCCGATCACCTCTTTGACCGTAAAGCCATTGACGCGCATGATCGTCAGTTCCCGTTTCTTCTGCATGATATAGATATTCGTCAGATTCATCAGCACGACGCCCGCCATGATGCCCGCCATGCCGACGAACAGCAGAACGATCCCGTTCAGGACGGCGGTTGCCGACCGGAACAGCGTTCTCGTCGTATCGGCCGCTTCATAGGACATGAATCCGTCGACCGAGCGCAGCGACTCGCACAGTTTTACGCTGTCGGTTCCGTTCAGCCGCACGAAAAACGCGTTTGGCTCGATCTCTCTTCCGAAAAGCGATCGGAAACAGCTTCCGCTCATGAACAGGTAGCGGTTCATATAGCAGTCGAACACGCCGGCAACCCGCACTTCGACGGTTTCCGTGCCGTTCAGCGCAAGCGCAAACGATTCGCCCGTTTTGATCCCGTAGATCTCGGAAAACCGCTTTGCAACATAGACGCCGTCATCCGAAGGCGTGATCGGCGCGCCTGTCTTCGGATCCGTGAGCGCGTACATTTCGGAGATCGCGGAAAGATCGCCGCAGTACAGTTCCAGCAGATCCGTGTTTTTGATCTGAACCGTGACATAGGCGTGCATGGCGGGAACGCACTCGGCGCCTTCCTTTGAAATGCGTTCTTCGACAGCTTCCGCCGTCTTCGCATCGGTCCCGGGATCAAACCATACCATGCCGTCGTGCCGAATGATGCCGTTGAACTGCTTTTCCTCCGCGCCTGTTACCGCCTGCCGCAGAGTGACGCCGATCACGACGAGCGCGCAGCAGCCCGCAACGCTGACGACCGTGACCAGCACGCGTCTGAGATCGGTACGGATATTCAAAAGAATCAACCGCGAATAGAGCGACAGCAACGTTTTTTTCAGGGCGGACGTCTTCTTTGTCCCCTTCGGAACCGCCTGCTGCATCAGCCTGATCGCGGATTCCCTGAGAAGATTCTTCGCGGCAAACCAAATCGCCGCAACCGCAAGCAGAATGCTTGCAGCAAACGCCAACACCGTCGGCAACAGTTTTACCGCATGCGGGAGAAGATCGATCTCGAAATAGCGATCGTATCCGTTCAGCACGAAGCTCTGTATAAAGGTTGCCGCCAACACCAGTCCCAGAATCGTGCCGAGCACCGTTGCCGTCACACCGAACATCAGATACTTCGCGAAGATTTCCCGATTGAAAAAGCCAAGCGCCTTCGTCGTACCGACCAGGGATCGCTGTTCATCTACCATTTTGCTGATGGTCGCATAGATGACCAGCGCACCCACCAGAACGAACAGCAGCGAGAAAGTCATTTCCATGCTTTTGAGGTTGCTGCCCGCCGTCTCCACCTGTGTGAAGCTCGCGTTTCCGGCGGCGTCCAAAGCGATCCACTTGCAGGGACCGAGCGAAGCGACCTGTTCTTCCGCTTCCGTCAGTTTTGCTTTGCCGTCGATGAGCTGCTCAAACCCCTCGGCATACTGCCGTTCGCCGTCATCCAGTTTGATGTGCGCTTCGTCAAGTTCCTTTCTTGCCTGTTCAAGATCAAGGATGCCCTGCGCATACTGCGCTTCGCCGTCCTGATACGCTTTCAGCCCTTCCTCATACTGTCTGAGCCCTTCGGCGTACTGTGCTTCTCCTTCTTCATACGCCGCCAGCCCTTCGTTGTATTGTGCGAGCGCAGCATGGTATTGTCGCAGTCCTTTCAGATAGGTTATATGCCCTTTATCCCACCGATCGCATCCGTCCGCCAACGCATCGTAATCCTGTTGATACTTGCCTGCGATCGAAGCAAGCCGGTCAGCGAGCAAGTCCAATGCGGCGTCCCGGTCGTATTCGCCTTCGCCGCCCAGTCGATCAAACACCTTGCGAAGCGCCTCGTCCGGAATGTCAGCCGACGTCAGAATCGTCCCGATCTTTCCCGACAGCGACGTGCCGAGCGTGACCTTCAGGCTGTCTGTGATCCGGAAATCGCCTGCGGTGGATTCCGAGCTGTTCGGATTTGCTCCCGTCGGCGACGCCCATGCGATCCATCGGGAGGAATCCTCGCCGATCAGGTCGTCGAGCGCACTTTTCAGCTTGCCGCGGATCTGTGTCTTTGCATCCTCGATCGTGTTCCATCCGGACACAAGCTTCCAATACGCGGAATCCAGCTGTTTTTTTGCTGCGTCCAGTTCCGTCTTTCCGGCGTCAAGCTGTTCTTTTGCCTCGTCCAGCTCCGCACGCGCGTCGGAAAGCTCCTGTTCGCCTTCCTGCAGCTGTTGTCTGGCGTCGTCCAGCTCCGCACGCGCGTCAACGAGTTTTTGTTCGCCGTCCGCATACTGCGCTTCGCCGTCTTTGAGATCTGCATGACCCTGATCCAGTTCCGCCCTTGCGTCAACGAGCTCCTGCTCGGCGTCGGCGATCTGCCCGCGATAATCCGCAAGCATATCCTCCGCCTGCGTATGAACCTCCGCTTCGCGAACGGCGGCGCGCGTTGCGCCGAGTGCATTGAGCTGCGTCAGCGTCGTGCCGACAGATCGGAGATAGGCGCCGTCAAAGCGCGCGGCGTCCGAAGCCCGATCCGTGACGACCTCCGCTTTCATGCAGCAGCCGTTCAGTGTTTCCGCATCAAACGCATCCGGCACGACCACGACGTACGGAGTGATGGGCACGCTGCTGCAGACGTGATCGGGATGCACGATGACGCCGCTGACGATATATTCCCGTTCCGTCAGATACTGCGGTGCGTTGCCCGACGCATCCGTGATCGCAACGGAATCGCCCGTATGAAGTCCCAACGCATCGGCAAGCTTCGGCTCTATCGCACATTCCGTCTCCGTTTCGGGCAGGCGTCCCTCGTACAGGATCGGCTGATTGATGCGCTCCGTCAGAGAGACCACGTCAACATTCATGCGCGCATCGTTGACCGACGCCTTGGCGCTCGTCAAATAGACGCCTTCGACATCCCTGACGCCGTCAGTGCTGCGGATCGCTTCAAGATCGCCTTCGGAAAGCAGCAACGTCGAAACAAGCTCGACGTCCCTGTAATTCTTTTCACTATAAAAGGCAGACGCATTCTGAAAGATTGCGGACGCAGAAAAATCGATGCCCAAAAACATCGTCACGCCGAGCGCCGCGATCACGACGATCGACAGAAAAGACACCTTCTGCTTCCATATGTTGCGTAACGCGTCTTTGAATTGAGTCCGTTTCATCGTTTCCTCCGCCCATGCACGGCGTGTCCATGCAACGGCGTTTTATGCAAGGTCGGTCAGTTTCAGATTCTTCACTTTCCGCAGCACGATCATGTTGATAATAATCGCAAACAGCGCCGTGATCAGCGCGCCGAACAGCCACGCGGTCAGGCTCACGCTCCGGTCAAACCGGATGAACGCCTGTTCCATCGAACGCACGATGCGGTATGCGATACCTGCGCCGAGCGCGATGCCGAGCACGATGCCGGTGATCGTCGTCAGCACCGTTTCCCGCGTGCAGTAGCCGATCGCCTCTTTGACCGTAAAGCCGTTGATGCGCATGATGGTCAGCTCACGCTTCTTCTGCATGATATAAATATTTGTCAGATTCGTCAGAACAACGCCCGCCATGACAGCCGCCATGAAGATAAACAGGATGACGATCGCATTGATGACGGAGGTCGCGGCGTCGAACATCACCCGGTCCTCGCTGACCGGCGTATAGCTGATAAAGCCGGCCGCCTGCTTGAGATTCTTGACCAGCGCTTCCTCATCCGCGCCGTTCAGCCGGATCAGACAGGCGTTCGGCAGCGGCTCCGATCCGAAAAGCGCTGCATAATACGCGCTGCTCATCACCATCGGACGTCCGATGTAGTTTTCGAAGACGCCCGCCACCTTCACCGTCGCCACGTTTACGCCGCCGACGGCGATCTCGAATTCACTGCCGACTTTAAGATCATAGATCTCCGCCAGACGCCGCTGGATCAGAATGCCGTCGTCCGTCTGGGCAAGCGGTTCGCCGGTATTCCGGTCGTTCAGGCGATACATGCTCTCAATGGCTGTGATATCGCCGCAGAGCAGCTCGCCGACCTGATTGTCCGTAATACGGTATGTGACGTAGAGATTGTACATCGGTACATACGCTGCGCCCGCTTCCTGCAAAACCGGTTCGGCTTCGTCGACCCACTCGGTCTTCAGCTTCCCGTCATACTGCACGACGGTTTCATAGTGACTTTTGACAGCGCCGTCTACAGCCGCTTTCAGCGTGAAGCCGATCACGACCAGCGCACAGCAGCCGGCCACGCTGACCACGGTGACGATCACGCGCCTGAGGTCCGTATGGATGTTCAGAAGGATCAGCCGCGAATAGAGCGACAGGAGCCGCTTTCCTTTCCGCGCGGGCGTGTTCTTTCCGCCGGGAACCGATTGCTGCATCAGCTGAACGGCCGGTGTGCGCAGCAGACGGAAGCAGGCAAACGTGATGGCACCGACGGCAAGAAGAATACCCGCCAGAAGCACGATCAGCGTCGGCAGGATCTCCAATGTGACCTTTGTGGTGTCAAACGTATAGTAAACGTCGTATCCTTTCAGGATGAAGCCCTCCATCCAGAAGTGCGCGGTCAAAATGCCCAGAACCATGCCGATCAATGTGGCGGACAGCCCGAACAGCAGGTATTTTGCAAAGATCTCACGGTTGAAGAACCCAAGCGCCTTGGTGGTGCCGACCAGCGTCCGCTGCTCGTCGATCATCTTGCTGATGGTGGCATAGATCACCAGCGCCCCGACCAGAACAAACAGAAGCGAGAAGGTCATTTCCAGACTTTTCAGGTTGCCGCTGCCGATGATCAGCTGCACAAAGCTTGCGTTCCCGTGTCCGTCAAAGCAATACCAGCTTCCGGGCTCCATGTTTTCCGTCTTGTCGCGCTGCTCGGCCACATAGTCCGTCATGAACGCGATCGACTCGTTCTTGCTTTCCAGTTCTTCGCTCTTCTCGTCCGTTTGCTGCCGCTGTTCATTGAGCTCGGTCTTTGCCGCTTCCAGCGCCTGTGCGATCTGTGCATAGGATTCCGAATCTTCGGAAAGCCCGCTCAGCTGTTCTTCAAGCGCGGAAACCGCCTGCTCCGACAGCGCAAGCAGTTCTTTCCTTGTTTCCAGATCGCGGCGTTCGTCTTCATAGCTTTGTCTGGCCTCGTTGATCGCCTCATCCGCATTGTCGAGCTGCTCTTTCGCCTGTTCTTTCAGCTGAGCATCCCGGATCGGTATACGCTCTTCCGCCAGTTTCAGAAGCGCTTCCGATGCTTCCGAAACGTCCTTTGTATATGCGGCTCCGAACCGGTTGACGTCGGACAGCTTATCGATCACGACCTCCGCCTTCATGCAGCAGCCGGAAAGACTGTCCATGTCGAACAGTTCTTTCGTCACGATCAGATACGGCGTCTCCGGTACGTTCCGGCTCGCATGGTCGGGATGCTCCGCGACCCCCACGATCGTGAGCGGATCCGCGCCGAGGAAGTATTGTCCGGTCACGTCGGTCATTTCCACCCATTCGATCACGTCGCCGATCTTCCATCCCATCGAATCGGAAAGGGACCGCTCGATCGCACATTCCGTCCCGTTTTCCGGCAGACGTCCCTCCGTCACTTCCGTAAGATTGATCCGCTCCGTCTTCGTGATGACGTTCACGACCGCTTTTTCTTCATTGACATACGCGTTCCCGGCGGTTTGCCAGACCGGTTCGACGTCTGAAACGCCTTCGATCGCGCGCATGCAGTCGAGGTCCTCCGGCGTCAGAAGGCGCGTGGAAATGACCTCGATATCACGGAAGTTGGATCGGTTGTAAGCCGTCGATGCGTTTTTCTGCAGCGCAGCCGAGGAATACCCGATGCCGAGAAACGTGGTCACGCCGAGAAGCGCGATCACCACGATCGACAGAAACGAGACCCTCTGCTTCCATATGTTGCGCAACGCATCCTTGAATTGCGTTTTTTTCATAACGGATTACCAGACCAGTTCTTCTGCATGTACCGGATGCAGGTTTTTCTTGATGCTTGCGATCTTGCCGTTTCGCATCTTCACCACGCGATCCGCCATCTTTGCGATCTCCGGGTTGTGCGTGACCATCATGACCGTCGCGCCCTGGTTGCGGACGATGTCTTCGATGACCGACAGCACCTCGATACTTGTGGTATAGTCCAACGCCGCTGTCGGCTCGTCGGCAAAGATCAATTTCGGACGCTTCACGATCGCTCGGGCGATCGACACGCGCTGCTGCTGTCCGCCGGACATCTGCCCGGGATAGTTGTTGGCGCGCGAGGTCAGCCCGACCTTTTCGATCGCCTCCTCCGCAGGCATCGGGTCCTTGACGAGCTCCGCGATAAACTGCACGTTTTCAAGCGCGGTGAGGTTCGGCATGAGGTTGTACGCCTGAAAGATGAAGCCGATGTACTCGCGCCGGTACTGCGTCAGCTCCGCATCGGACGGATGCGAAAAGTCCCTGCCCTCCACAATCAGCTCGCCGTCGGTCAGAAAGTCCATGCCGCCCACGATGTTCATCATCGTAGATTTGCCGCAGCCGGATTCGCCGAGCACGACCACAAACTCGTTCTTATAGATATCGAGATTGACGCCCTTCAAAACCTTCAGCACGCCGTCGCCGGACGGGAATTCCTTGATAACATTCCGAAGCGACGCCAGCACTTCCTTCTGTTCGCCGAGATCGACAATGAGACCCTTTTCGTCGATCGTGATCGCCGCCAGCGACGCCATGCGTTCGCAGAGCTGCAATTCCTCTGCGTCATACAGCGTACCGTCTTTTTTGTTGACGATCTGTACACAGCCGATGACTTCATGTAAATTGTTCAGCGGCACGCAGATCATGGTCTTTGTCACGAGCCCGTTGTCGTCGAACACCGAGCCGTCGAAACGCGCGTCGCCTGCCGCGTCCTCCACGATGACGGATTTGCCGGTCTTGGTGACGACGCCCTCGATGCCGAGCCCGTTTTCCACAGAGATGTTGGAAATGTCGGCGGGACCGATATGGAACATCGGGCTCAACCGATCCGTCTTTGTATCCAGAAGCCAGATTGCGCCTGCTTCGCTGTTCAGTGTTTTGACTATGATCTCCAGACTTCCGGACAGCGCATCGTCGAGGTTGTCCACCTCGAGGAGCTGTTCCATGATCTGCCATGTTGCTTTTGTGAATCGTTTTTCTTCCGCCATCATCCGTTTCCCCCTTAATATTCGGTTTCCGAGACCGCAGCGCAGAGAGATCTCCGTGCCGCGGCGTTTGTTTGTATTGTTACTCGATCGTCAGTATGTCCGCAAAGCCGGTGACTTCGAAGATCTCCATGACGATCTCGTTTGCGTGAACGACTTTCATGCTGCCCTGCCGGTTCATGGTCTTCTGTGCCGAAAGCAGCACTCTGAGGCCCGCGGATGAAATGTAGTCCAGCTTATCAAAATCGAAGGTCAGCTCCTCTACGCCTTCGAGCGCAGTTTTCAGCGCCGCTTCGAGCTCCGGCGCGGTCATGGTGTCCAGTCTTCCCTCAAGCGCGATGGTCAGTGCCTGCGCGTTTCCTGTTTTCGTGATCGTCATCTTTCATACCTCCTTTTGAAATGTTTTCAATATGTTTGATCCTTCGTTTTTTGTACGGGATCTCTTACAGGGTCCCGGCTTCCTTACCGTTTCGGAAAGCCGTCCAGCGAGCCGAATTGCTCGATCCAAACGAACTTTTCCCAGTCTGCCTGATTCAAAAACGCCCTTGCGACCGTATAATGATGTGCACGTCCGGCTTCGCTGCTCATCGCCCTGGTATAGACATCCTCGCCGACACACGCTTTGAAGAACTGCAGCGACTCTTTCTTATACCGGAAATCCGGGCTGTACACACCAAGCGCATTCGTTTCGCCGTCGACTGTTTCCGGCTGATCCGAATTCCACGATTGTACAATTTGCTGCTCTGCCATGATTGATCTCTCCTTTTCCCGATCGCTCTTTGGTCGTGAATTATAACAAGCGGTGTCCAAAGAATGTCCAAAGAAAAACCGCTCTTTTTCGGAAAACCTGAAAAGGAGCGGTCTATTTGCTGTATTCAAATCTTAGTTTTTGTTGTCCGTTGTCCTCCAGAACAGAATTGCCTCTGTCATGCTCGCCCAGGAATACGAGCTCATGTACTCCCCGCGGTAGGCGTTGATCGCATCGCTGTCGCCGGAATAGAATCGATATGCGTCGCAGAGGAACGTATCCGGGTTGACGCGAAGGACGCCTTTCTCCATCGTCATGATCTCCGCCGCATCATATTCCCGCAGCGTTTCCCGAAGCGATCGGACATATACGTCAAACTGCTTCTGCATTTTGCGGTCATACAGCCGATCCTCCCACACCGCGGCAGAAAGCTCGGACCGCGTCACCCCCGATCCCTGCCTGTCCACCAGATAGGCAAGGATCTCCTTGCTCTTTGCCAACCGGAAGCTTACCGGCCTGTCGTCCACGTATACGTCGAAGTTTCCGAAGGTCTTGATCCGGATATGCGCGGGATCGGACGGATGCGCGGTTCCGCAAACGTACCGCACCTCGGCCGCCAATTTTGCCTGCGATACCGGCTTCAGAAGATATCCGTCGGGATGCACCGAATACGCGTCAAAGGCGTACTGCTTGTATGCCGTTAAAAACAGGATCGCCGTCTTGGGATACAGTTCCTTGATGCGTGCCGCAAGCGTGATACCGTCCATTCCCGGCATATTGATATCGAGGATTGCGATATCCGCCGCATGGTCGCGAAGCCAATCCAACGCTGCCTGCGCCTCCGTAAAGCCCTTTGCCTCGTCGATTTCCGGGAGAAGAGCACACTGATGCAGCGTGTATTCCACAGCCAGCGGTTCGTCATCTACGCAGATCGCTTTCATTTACGGTGCTCCTTTGTTTCGATTCTGTCGGGAATCATCAGCGTGACGCATGTGCCTATCCCGATTTCGCTTTGCAGGATCATGGTGCCGCCGCACATCTGTTCCACACGGTTTCTCACATTTTCGATCCCGATATGCGATTCTTCCGAGGGCGATTCCCGCTTCGGATCGAAGCCGATCCCATTGTCCTGTACCGTGATCCGGTGCGTATCGCCTTCCCGGATCGCGGAAACGGTGACCAGCCCCTCCGCCCGGCTGCGTACGCCGTGACGGATCGCGTTTTCCACCAAAGGCTGGATCGTCAGCGCCGGGATCTCAAAATCGTCATCCTCGATCCGGTATTCCACGCGGACGTTCGGAAAGCGAAGCGTTTCAATCTCCGCGTACAGCCGGGTATGTTCCAATTCCTTGCTGATCGGAATCAGATCCGTTTGGCTTAACGACTCCAGATTCTGCCGAAGATACGTGCTGAAATTCTCCAGAGTCCTGTCCGCAAGCGGCGGATCCTTTGCATACAGCGCGCGGATCGTGTTCAGCGCGTTGAACAGAAAATGCGGCTGAATCTGCGTCATCATGATCCGGATCCGCTGCGCTGCCATCAGATCCTGCTCGTGTTCCCGGACAAACTGCAGGTGCAGCCAGATATAGTAGAATACGCTTCCGACGATGATGGCGACGGTCAGAAACGATATCGGCTGCTGCCCTTCCTTTATATTGTAATCCGCTCCTATGGAAGCAACGATCATCAGGATCACAAAAACCGGTATCCACACGTCCCATTTTCCCGTCGTTCTGCGGCTTCGGTACGTCTGTATCAACAGGTTGATCAGCAGAATCATGCTGGTAAAGAAACAGGAACTGGCAAGAGGACCGCCGTGATAAGAGTTCTGCGCGTCTATCCAAAAGCTGACGGAAGAGAACGTCGCCGTCACATAGACCGCCGCGTTGAGCCCTGCAAGGATCCACCAGAACCAATGCTTTCCCTTCGGCTGTACGATGTACAGAAACAGGATCAGGATGACCGGCCGAACGGAATAACCGTAAATGGTTACGATCGTTCTGATCATTTGCCGCGGCGATCCGACGGTCAGGGCATAATCCCAGACATTCTGCACGATCAACGTCAGGCACAGCGCAGCAATGATCAGCATGGTTCGTCTGTGCTCCCGTCGGATATACGGATCGATCACAACGGTAAAAGTCAACCCAAACAGCAAAAGCAGCAGCGGCGCCAGTACGGCAATTGTACCGATATCCATTGTCATAAGCCCGCCTCCATGCTGTTTGTTCGGATTCTGCGTCCGCTCCCCACCCGTTGATAAATCGACGTCGCATTCCGTCAAAGTACATTATACCGGATGCGTCCGCTGTTTTCAATCCCGGCACGCAATTACCGCTGTATTTCGTATTTCATTGTGCTATATCATTTACAACAGAATTACAAGATCCGCGAGAACCGTTTACCATAGAAAAGCAGAGTCGAAACGGGATCACCGTTCCGGCTCGCTTCTGCGTGTGCGTTGCCGCTGCTGCTCCTTCACCGGGTGCTTGCGCTCATATTCGCGCTGCAGCTCCGCTCTCAAAAAGTTCAGAAGCCGCGGCGCGTCCTTTTGGATGCGTTTGACGCGCTTGGCACGATTCCGCAGCCCCGTGATCTCTTTGGTGATCGCCGCGCGCTGTTCCTTGTTCTCTGCAACATGTCTTTGAAAAAACTGTGTCCACTTTGTGTCCAGTTTGGCAAATGAGCACAAGCCGAGATAGAAAAAAGCCCCAAAACACTGAGGTTTTTGGGGCTTGTTTTGGAGGCGCCACCCGGAATCGAACCGGGGATAAGGGTTTTGCAGACCCGTGCCTTACCGCTTGGCCATGGCGCCG
>JAEEGL014119822.1_pt1 | contig 18390 bp, 16 predicted proteins | sample 9134231 | NCBI WGS metagenome assembly JAEEGL01 (sample SAMN16246548, study PRJNA631951) | gut metagenome | biome: gut microbiome; feature: rumen; material: fiber-attached | host: Bos | place: Iran: Karaj | collected 2018-10 | reverse complement strand
TGCAGATATTCATGTCGGTGAAGAGATCGATCCTGAACTGACGATCGTTCCTGAGGATTTCGACGGAATAATCATATACGAATTCAAGGGCATTAATGACGAAGCATATTCTGATGAAGTTCCTACGGCAGCAGGAGCTTATACAGTACGTGTTACATTATTTGAATCCGAGAAATATCTGGGCACAGCATGCACAGATACATTCGCTATCAGCAGAAACGCTCTTACGGCTTCTGTATCAGTTGAAGACATCTATGTAGGTGGCGAAGTTTCACCTGAAGTGGTTTTCGATCCTGGTGATTACAACGGAACGATCACTTATGAGTACAAGCTCAGCACAGCAGAAAACTACTCTTCCACTGTTCCTACAGCTGCCGGTACATATATAGTAAGAGCTACATTCGCTGAAACTGATGTTTACCTGAGCACAACAGCAACAGATACATTCACGATCAGCAAGAGGACAGCCAGAGCTACGGTTACTGCTGAAGACATTCATGTTGGTGAAACAGTTAACCCTCTGGTTTCATCTGTATCCGGAGGCACATATACTCTCGAGTACAAACTCAGCACGGCATCTGATACGGAGTATTCAACCACTGTTCCTACGGCAGCAGGCACTTACACAGTAAGAGCTACAATAGCTGAGACAGCGTCTTACTTAAGCACAACAGCAACAGATACATTCACGATCAGCAAAAACACACTTACAGCTACAGTATCCGTAGCAGACATCAATGTCGGCAAGACACCTAACCCTGTAGTTACAACAGATCCTGCAGATTACAACGGAACTATCACTTACGAGTACAAGCTCAGCACAGCAGAAAACTACTCCTCCACTGTTCCTACAGCTGCCGGCACTTACAATGTAAGAGCAACTCTTGCTGAGACAGACAAATATCTGAGCACAATATGCACAGGCACATTCACTATCAGCAAGAATGTTGCCACATCCGAGGTCTATGTAGACGACATCGTTGTAGGTGGAATCATCTACCCTGACATCACAACAAATTCCGACGGTACTGCTACAGTCGAGTACAAGGCTTTTGATGCTGACGATTCAGCTTACTCAACAACACTTCCTTATATTGAGGGCAAGTATACAGTTAGAGTTACTATCCCAGAGACAGCCAAGTACTTCGCAACATCCTGCACTTCTGATTTCACTATCAGCAAGAGCGCTGTAACCGCAACAGTATATGTTGAGAGCATCTATGTAGGCGGCGAAGTAAAACCCGTTATTTCAACAGTATCCAACGGCAAGGAAGATACGGTTTTCGAGTATAAGACTGCAGGCGCAGACGATTCAACATACACAGAAACAGTTCCTTCTGCAGCAGGCACATACACGGTAAGAGCTACCGTTCCTGCAACAGTCGAGTACATAGAGATCGTCTGCTACGGCAGCTTCACGATCTATCTGAACCCCGTAGCCATGGAGAAGTTCAAGATCGAGAACTACTATGTAGGCCAGACACCTGATCCTGACTTCGCCTGCACTTCCAACGGTGATGTTTCTTTCGAGTACAAGCCCAAGAACGCTGACGACAGCGAATACACAACTGATGAGCCCACAAAGGAAGGTATTTATACGGCACGCGCCACAGTCGCAGAGACTTCCGTATATGCAGCAGCAAGCTTCATTACTGACTTCAGAATCTCTTACCTCAATGCTCCGGGAACAGCATTTACTCCTGAAGGAACAGAGGGAAAGAACGGCTACTTCAAGAGCGACGTTGAACTCACTGCTCCTGAAGGCTACCTGATCTCAACAAGCGAGAACGGCGATTATAAGAAATCCATCCCCTACACCGAAGGCATGGATACCATCTATCTGAAGCGTGACGATGGCGCAATGACTTCTTCCATTGCCATCACCAACAAGCCGAAGATCGATAAGGTTGCTCCGGAATTCCAGCCGTCAACAGCCATCCCCCAGAATGATGTCCTGTTCACACCCGGCATCACGCTCAAGATCGACGACCAGAACCTTAAGTCACTTACACTTAACGGCGAACCCGTGGATCTCAGCACGATAACAGACAACACGCTGACACTGAGCCCCGGATGGGGAGTTCTGAAGGTCGATATCGTTGCCGAAGACATCGCCGGAAACGTCAGCAGGATCAGCTTCATCCTCAAGGCAGAGTGGCTCGAACTCGGCACAATTCCTGCAGACCAGCTGGTACCTCTTGATAACAATACCGAATACAACCTCGCGAAAGGCCAGTGGCAGGTAATCAAGGGCAACCCTGAGGACAAAGACTTTAAGACAGAGGCAGATCCCACGATCTATAACGGAAACATGCCCGTATATGTTAAGGAAGGCGGAGACTATACCGTAACACAGGTAAAGTGATCTTATGACTAAAAAACTATTGCCCGTAATCGAAGCTCTTATAGTAGGACTTCTTGTTTTCCTGCTCACATTGTCGAACCTGTTCAGTGCGCTGGACTATATTGCCCGCGACAGGCTCTATCAGGTACCGAGAGGTATCCGGAGCGACATCAAGATAATCGGCATCGATGCCAGGACCATCAGCGAATACGGGCAGATACAGACATGGTCGAGAGAAAAATATGCTGACCTCATCAATATACTCAATGTCGACGAGGACACCAAGCCATATGTAATCGGATTCGATATCCAGTTCTCGGGCAATATCGGCAGCCAGGCCGAAGGCGATGCGGCACTGGTAAAGGCTGCCGAGGAATACGGCAGTGTCGTTGTGGTCAGCCAGCTCGGTTACAGCAAGAGATGGACAACTGACAGCCAGGGCAACATTTACTATCCCGTCGAGAGTGTCGACATGCCTTACGATGAACTCCTCGCCGTCACTACAACGGGCTACGGCAACGTTTCGGCAGACTCTGACGGTACGGTCAGAAGGATCATTCCCGTGGAAACGTTCAACGGAGTTGAGTACCAGACTTTCGCGAAGGTAATGTACGACAAATACTGCGAGAATGCAGGCATCACGCCCAACACGATCCCGACCGACAAATCAGGAAGATCCCTGATCAACTTCTCAGGCGAGCCGGGCGACTACGAATGCATCTCACTGTATGACGTGCTCGAAGGAAACATCGATCCGAGAGTCTTCGATGACAGTATCGTTCTCGTCGGTGCATACGCGCCGGGCATGCAGGACGACTTCATCGTTCCGAACGGCGGCAGCGAGCAGATGTACGGAGTCGAGATCCACGCGAACATCTTCCAGTCCTACATGCAGGGACGTTTCGCGCTCAACGGCGATCCTTACATCTCAAGCCTCATCACAGCCCTCGTGGCAATGCTGCTCCACATCCTGTTCCGCAAGCTCAAGACATGGCAGTCAGTCCTGATCCTCATTGCATCGATCGCGGCAGAAGTCGGGATCATGGTGTGGATCAACAATAACGGCTACGCGCACAGCATCATCTACTTCCCTCTCCTGATCACGGTGTCGTTCATATACTCGCTCGGCATCAATTACCTGCTCGAGACACGCAAGAAGAAAAAAGTGCTCAACGCTTTCCGTAAGTACGTCGCTCCGCAGATCGTCGAAGAGATCGCCAAGAAAGGTGACTTCGAGATCAAGGTCGGCGGCGAGAACAGAGACATCGCGGTACTCTTCGTTGATATCAGAGGATTCACGACCATGTCAGAGGCACTGGAGCCTGAGCAGGTCGTAGAGATCCTTAACGAATATCTGACACTCACGACAAAATCCATCTTCGACAACAGCGGCACCCTTGATAAGTTCGTCGGCGACGCAACGATGGCGGTGTTCAACTCACCTTTCGATCTCGAAGATTACGAATATAAGGCTGTCTGCGCCGCAATGGATATCGTAAAGGGCGGCGAAGCTATCGAAGAGAAGTTCCAGAAGCGCTTCGGCAGGAGCGTCGGATTCGGCGTAGGCGTTAACTGCGGCCCTGCGGTCGTCGGCAACGTAGGCTGCGACTTCCGAATGGACTTCACGGCCATCGGCGACACGGTCAACACGGCCGCACGTCTTGAGGCCAACGCAAAGAAAGGCCAGGTCCTCATCAGCGACGTCCTCTACGAGAGGCTCAAGGACCGTCTCGAAGTTGCAGACGTCGGTGAGATCCCGCTCAAGGGTAAGACCAAGGGCGTATTCGTTTACGAGGTTAAGAAGATCATCGGCAGAGACTGAGCGAGTTCTTGTTTTGCTTTAAACATCAGTCCAGGCTCCACTCAACATCATACACCTTCTTGTACAACGCACCGCGGTACACGACTGACTCCTCGTCGATGGGGAGCCTTCTCACCCTGCGTGCAGCCTGATTCCTGACGTATTTGGCATTCTTATCAATGTGCCTGACCACGAAGATCTTCTTGCTCGTGTAGTGCAGCTGCGGGATATAAATGATCCTGCCTCCGAAGTCCCTTACGGGTCTGTGGGTAATGATTACCTTCTCGCGCTCAACGTAGTACCCGCCGAGGCCACAGTAACGGCTGTACTCGCGGCGGTCGTACTTACGTGCTCTGGAGAGCTTCTTGTGGGCAGTCTGATAACGCCTCGTTCTGTGACGGGCTTTCTGCTTTGAATCAAGATATGACCTAACCTTTGACATGACCATTACCTCACTCATCAGATCTTTCTTCTAAACTTCTCTCCTTCGTAGATCCTGACAGGATTGCCTCTCTCGATCTCTGTGTGCTTCTTCCATGCGCCGTTTGCTGCCAGCGCCTCATTCTCACGCTGCTGCAATGCCAGAATGCTCTGCAGCTTTTCTATCGCGCGGTGCTTGTTCTGCACCTGACTCCGCTCCTCAGTACATGTAACAACGATGCCCGTGGGCTTGTGGCAGATGCGGACGCCTGTCTCAACCTTGTTGACGTGCTGGCCGCCTTTGCCTCCGCAGTGCATAGTAGTGATCTCGCAGTCTCTAAAATCGAACTGGCAGTTCGATTTTATATCATTGAGCACACTCACATCCATGTACCAGTTCTTGCGCTGGTGGCCCGGCCTGATAGTGCTCTTCCACACCCACAGGACCGTGCCTTCGAGCATCGAGACGTTTTCGCTGAATTCCATCACTGCGGACTTATATCCGTGCCCTGAATAGTCCGCATTGACGGATACGACCTCCGATCCCGGGAACTCTTTGCCCAGCGCCCTGCATAACTTTTCAACTCCGACAGAGCACTCAACAGGGCCCTGTCCGGAACTTATCTGTAATAACATCTTTACCTCTCTTTTCCTGCCTTGAAGTTATAGACCGGCTTTACGATCTCCCTTACTTCAACGCTGCCTGATACCGCATTCAGGATCTCATCGATGCCGCGGTATGCGACAGGCGCTTCATCGAGCGTTCCTGTGCCGATCGAAGACGAATAGATCCCCTTCATGTCGTCCTTAAATGCCGATACCGTGTAGTGGTTCTTAACCTCGTCACGGCGCATCACCCTGCCCGATCCATGGGGTGCGGAATAGTTCCACTCGGGATTGCCCTTTCCTACGCCCAGGATCACGCCGTCACGCATGTTGATGGGGATGATGACCATCTCGCCTTCACACGCGGATGCAGCGCCCTTACGAAGGATCCTGGTGCCGTCAGGGAGCGTGCCGATGTAGTTGTGAATGGACTCGTAACGCTCGATTTCCTTCCACTTCATGCCCCTAAGGATCTCCTGCAGAATGATCTCCCTGTTAAGCGATGCGTATGCGGTCGCAATGGCGACATCGTGAAGGTAATCGTCCATCAGAGGACCTTCCACATATGAGGTCTCATAAGGCACGTTCCTGCCCATGTTCACGAGCCTCCTGCGTGCAGTCTCCGTGTAGTAATCCGCAACGTCGTAGCCCAGGTGACGGCTGCCTGAATGGATGATCAGGTAGTATCCGTCCTCACCCTTATCGACCTCAATAAAGTGGTTGCCGCCGCCAAGTGTTCCGAGGCTCTTGAGCGCCTTGTCGCCGTTGACCGCGCGCAGACATTTAAGATCTGCGATCACTTCATATCCTGCCCTGTTGTGGGGAACTTTGCGGATGCCAAAGCCTGACGGAACGCACTCTCTGATGACCCTGTCGAGCTTATTGAATTCAATGCTCTTCGCCTTGAACTTGCAGACGAGCATTCCGCATCCGATATCAATGCCCATGAGCTGTGGAATGACCTTGTCGGTGACGGTCATGGTGAGGCCGATGGGGCCTACCTTACCCGGATGGCAGTCCGGCATAATGCAAACTTTTGAATTTATCGATACCTGGTTATCAAGTATCATCCGGATCTGCGACTCGGCGTAGTCTTCGATGTTTCTCGCGAAGACACTTGCCGACGCGAACCGGCCTGTAATTATGTCCATAAAAATAACTCCTTTCGAGATGAAAGGGCAATTATGGGATCACTTCAATTGGGATATATTAAGCAACCTCCGAAAGAAGGTCCCATGCGCCCTTAGTTTGTAGATTCAATGTTGTAGATATTCGTTTTGTCACCGCAAGGCCCTCCTTTCGTATTAGTATTGCCGCAGATTATATTAGACATGTTCTCAAAATGCAAGAGCATGATTTGCGGTCAGTTAATGTGTGTTTGGGAATCTATCCTCTCGAAAACTACCCTTCCCTATACTTCCAGGCCCACTCGAATTATGGCTTCAACTACCTTAATGTCAGCAGGCAGCCAGTCCACAGAATTGATGTTTTCGATGCTCAGCCATTTAGCCGCTTCATGCTCCAAAAGGGTCATTTCAGATCCTTCTGCAAGCTTTGCCCAGAAGCAGTCCATTGACAAATGGAAGTTCGGATAATCGTGCTCAACAGTAGTCAGAAAGCCCGTTACTTCAATGTCAGCATTAAGTTCTTCCTTGATCTCACGGACGATTGCAGCCTCGGGTGTTTCATTGCTCTCGACTTTGCCGCCCGGGAATTCCCAGCCGTCCTTCTGCTCACCATATCCGCGCTGGGTCGCAAGTATGCGGTTCCCGTCGCGGATGATCGCTGCTACTACTTTTACTGTCTTGTTCTCACTCATATTGATCTGATTATAACGAATTCGCAGATTATCATAATTGTGTTATAACCAAGATATTATCACATGAGGCAGGGTGGATTTGTTTATGAATAATTTAGGACCCGTTTCTGATTTGAGAAACAATTTTACTGATATTGAAAAGGCTTTAGACGAAGCAGATGAACATGCCAAGCAGAACAGTGAGAGAATGATTCACGAGGAAGTGTTCGAAAATTTGCGTCGTCAGTTAAATGGCTAAAGGCTACTTTTGAATACTTAAGATCACTCCTATAAAAAAGCCTGATGCAATCTGCACCAGGCTTCTAAATACTAACTCAGTATGACACGTTGCGATCAGTCTTTGTCATCCTCATCCTCGTCTTCATCATCATCGTCATCCTCGTCGTCATAGCTGTCCTTGAGGTAACGCTCAACGTCTTCTGCTGTTAAACCAATGTCGTCATCGTCGTAGCCGTCTTCGCCGATATTTGCGCCAAATTCGCCCTCTGCGAAATCGATAAGGTTCTTGATAACGTCCTGGATATCCTCTGCCTCAGCGTTCTCCTCATAGAGTTCGTCGAGCGCGGGATTGTTGGTAGCTATTGCTTCAATGAGGGCAGAACCCTGCCCTTCGCCCAGCTGGTTTATGATCTCATTCTCGCAATTGAGGTTGCTGATGAGCTCGTTGAGATATCTCTCGGTCATCTCAAGGAATGCTTCGTAATATTCGTCTTTGGTAAAGTTATCCGGAAATCTTACCATCTTGCTCAATTTGTCACGGAAATCGCCTTCGTTAAGCATAGAGCCTATCTCCTTTTCTATGGTTATTGTGACCTCAGGCCACCAGTTTCTGATACATACAAGTATAGTAGGAATGAACCCTAAATGATATAGAAATAAGGGACGATACAAAGAATTAACAATTACCAATCAGTTGTGTCTTAAGCGCTTATTTCCTGGCTCTCTCGACGGGAAGGACCTCCGTCTCGATACCCTTTTTTCGGAATTCGTCCAGCATCAGGACGGCGGCCAGTTCGTCAGCGCAGGCAATATAGGTCTTAACATTATCTTTCTCGATGACATTTACGAAGTGGCGGGTCATGGTCTGCGCGTTGAGTTTATATTCCTTCGCATAGCGCTGGACCTTGATGACATCATTCATTTCTCTCACGCGGACGAACTTCTGCGTGAAGATGACATAGTAACTCTGTCCTATGGCCATGAAGCCCTTAATGAGATCGTGATATGTGGCCATCATGAAATCGGTGTTGACGTAGAAAGGATCGTATCCGTTCTTCTTGATCTCGAACTTGAGATTCATGCTCGTATAGAAAACAAAATCACTCTTTCGACCGGCAATAACACTTATCACCATTATCACCGCAGCAGCGACAAATGCCCACCAGAAAGGGATGTGGAAACGCTCGTATTCGTTGAGTTTCAGGATGAAAGCAAACGGCAGCAGCAAAGAGAATATCCCTATAATCACATACATCGTCGCGAAGTACTGCCGGCGAAAATTGTCGCAGACCTCGAACATATCCTTGCCCTTTCTTCTTCGCTTCATCTTGTCGACACGGAGCTCGTAAGTCGAATCGCCGGTCTTCTCGTCTCGGAGTGAAGGCTTGATATGATCTTTATATGTGCGGATGAGCGCAAATACAACTATGACGGCTATAAAAGCAGAGATGACAATAGCCGCCACAAGCACTTCAGCCTGAAGCTTTCCCAGTATCGCGAGTACCGTTACCGCTGCCGCATCGAGAACGATCACTGCGATCCAGAGGGTTATGGTAAGGTATGCTTTTCGTTTGTTCTTCTGTTCGTCCATATGGGCTTTATTATGACCTATCACACGCGAAATTAAAAACGGATTCTCCGAAGAAAACCCGTTTAAATAATTACTAAATATACGTAGTTAATCACGCTGATTTATTGCCTGCAAGTTCTCTTACTTTCTCTATTGTAAGTCCTGAACAAGCAGCAATTTCCTCCAATGAGAGCTTCCCTACTTCAATGAGATTATTAGCTATTTCACAAGCCTTCTGAAATTCAACTTTTTTCAAAGTTTCTTCCATAACATCATACATATGATCAACTCCTTCCTCAGAATTTTTATAGTATCTTACCCTGTCAGCTAACTCTTTGTAGAACATATCATCTGCATCGGTGCAGAAGAAATCATTCATAAGTCTGCTTAGGGCCGTATCCTTCGATCGCATTGCTCCATTCACATATATTATATGCTCACCATCATCAAATTGCACATTGCCTTCCTGGATAATACGCTCGATGTGATAGATTGGTTGATTCAATCTGAATACATCGTTTTCAGTAATGAATATCACATAATTCTCACGAAGCTGATCATAATCTTGTCCGTGCATAAGCATATCCGTGTCAATCATAGAAGAGTAATATCTTGCACGTTGCGGTTCTGCACCTTTATTTGCTCGTTGAACCTCGATATTATATTTGTTCCCTTCTATGTCAGTAGCATATATATCAAGACAAACGTTGTGGTTTTGAAACCCAGCAATGTGATATTGCGTACTGACACCTGTAACCGTCAGATCTTTCCGATCAAGAATAATCTTCAGCAACAAATCTGCTGCTTCAAGATTATCTTTGAAGCAAGCCTCCATCAAGTCATTATCAACTAAACGAAGTGCGCGCAATGTCCGAAAAATTTCTTCTGTGTGTTGCTTATTTTTGCAACTCATAAACATTCCTCCCTTGCTATTTTTCTTTGCGCACCCCACTCACCCATCAAGTAAATCGTAGCATCTTCATGGCAGATAAATAGTATTTCAGAACACACTTGTCCTAATAACTGAGAGTAAAAATACCGTTCTGTCCTAATATCAGAACTTGACAAAAGGAATCAATAAAACCGACAGTTCAAAGGTATAATTAATCCAGTTTCACTTAATCTTTGGAGGCCGCATGAAGATAGTTATCGCAATAGATTCTTTCAAGGGAAGCCTTACTTCACTTGAAGCCGGAAATGCCGTTCGTGACGGCATTCTCGCGGCATGTCCGGATGCAAAGATAACCGTTCTTCCGTTAGCTGACGGCGGCGAAGGAACGATAGATGCGATAGCGCCTTATGTTAACGGCACGGTTATGCCTCTTACCGTCTGCGGACCTCTGGGCAATAAGATTGATTCTTACTACATTCTCGATCGCACCTCGAAAACCGCCTACATCGAGATGGCAAAAGCCTCAGGATTAACGCTCATAGATGAATCCAAGCGTGATCCTTATCTGACAACATCTTACGGCACAGGTGAACTCATGCTGGATGCAATAAATAACGGAGCAAAAAGTCTCGTTATCTGCATCGGCGGCAGTGCAACAAACGACGGTGGTGTCGGCATGCTGCAGGCATTAGGTGGTCATTTTCCGGATGCTTCCGGCAATGAGATATGTCGCGGTGCGATCGGTCTTAAATCGCTTCATTCCGTTGATCTCTCAGCCTTGATAGGCCGTGATATTGATATCGTTGTTGCAAGTGATGTAACCAATCCTTTGTGCGGCCCTGACGGCTGCAGTCATATATACGGACCGCAGAAAGGCGCGACATTTGAGACGGCCTGTGAGATGGATAAATGGCTGAAACACTTTGCAGAAATCAGCGGATTCGATCCTTATGAACCCGGCACCGGCGCAGCAGGCGGAATGAGCTTTGCGCTGAAGAATTTTCTAGGTGCTTCGATACGTTCAGGAGCAGAAATTGTAACTGAGATAACAGGCGCAGAAACACTCATCAAAGAGTGCGATATCGTCATTACCGGCGAAGGCAGAATGGACAGCCAGACAGTCAACGGCAAAGCACCGTTTAAGATTATGCAACTAGGTCGCAAATACGGTAAACGCGTTGTCGGTATTACGGGCATTTTAGGTGACGGTTACGAGGTTTGCCTTGAGGCAGGTTTCGACAGGATCGTTCCGCTCATAAATCCCACAATGGATACGACAAAAGCAATAGAGAGCGTGATAGAAACAACCAGGACTCTGTTTGAGAATTATCCTACGGAGGAATGAACCATGAAGATAGTAGTAATTAATCCTGAGATAGATCAGACACATAAAGACAAGATAAATGCAGTGGCAGAAAGATATGGCGCTGCAGTATGCTACATCAAATCTGAGGGCGAACTTCCCGATGATTTCAAAGAACCTGATATCGTTTACGGATTCGGAATGGGCATCGCAAAAACAAGCATGAATCTTAAGTGGTTATGCGTGCCTTCTGCAGGTGTCGACTATCTCATGAAGCCTGATACTTTCGCTAATCCCGACTGCATTCTCACGAACTCTTCAGGCTCATACGGCGTCACCATCGCAGAGCACATAATCGCAGTGTCTCTGTTCATGATGAGACGTCTTACCGATTATTATTCTTCTTCGATTAACGGCGAATGGGAACCGGTTCATTTCAGACAGTATTCGCTTAAAGATTCACGCATAACAGTTCTTGGCACAGGCGATATCGGATGCGAATTCGCAAAGCGTGCACGTGCTTTTGAACCTGTGAGAATCGTCGGCATCAGCAGAAGTGGTGTGTGCAGTGATCCCTCTTTCGATGCGATGTATAAGATTGATTCTCTTGACGAGATCCTGCCCGAAACAGACCTGCTCGTAATGAGTCTTCCCTCCACTCCTGAGACCATTGATATTCTTAACCGTTCACGCATTGAACTGCTACCCCAAGGCGCATTCGTGGTAAACGTCGGACGCGGCACAGCAATAGATGAAGATGCAATAGCAGATGCGCTGGAAAACGGCCATCTCGACGGCGCTGCACTCGATGTATTTAAGACCGAACCGCTTCCTTCTGATTCAAGATTATGGAAGATTCCTAACCTGCTTATTACACCGCACATTGCAGGCAATCTTACGCTCAAGCATACACTCGATAAGAATGTTGATATGTTCTGTGAAGACTTAGAAAACTTCCTTGCAGGAAGATCGATGAAGTATGAGGTGGATAGAGGGAGAGGGTATTGAGATTATGAATTGCTGATCGTGATACTCACGAATGGCATACTTATGGTTTCAATTATTGCTCTTTGTTTCCAAACAAAGAAATAAGCCGCAGACCTGGACGAATGCGGCTTATCATTTAAGCTACTTCTGAGGTCAACCGTCTATCGGGTGATGCCTCATTCCTAACGTCATTATAGCTTCCGATTTTTTTATCGTCAATTCGCTTAACAGGACTGTTTTCGGAAGTCAAAACAGCCTTCTTACGTCCCCTTCCCCTTCACCGGAATCTTCTTCTTTTTATGCTGTCTCTTCTCTTCGTACATCGACTTGTCAGCGATCTTAAGATATCTGGAGAACAGGCCGTATTCGTCGAAGTGTTTTTCGCTGACATCTTTCGATACGTCGGCAATATGGAAGCCAACACTGATGTTTACTTCGTAATGCTTGTTCTCGGCCTTTACTTTCGCTGCGATGTAATCACGGACGTTTCTGATGAAGTCCTGGGCACGGACGATGTCGTAGTTTTTCGCGAGAACAACGAACTCGTCGCCGCCTGCTCTTGTGCAGACCTCGTCGTCACCTGAAGCGGCGGTGAGAGCCGATGCGATTGCCTTGATGCCGTAGTCGCCTTCGTGATGACCGAAGTTATCGTTGATGAGCTTCAGATCATCCATGTCGATGATAAAGATCGCCATTCCGGTCTTGTTTACGACGCATTCGTCGAAGTAATCTCCGAAGAACTTCTCGACACCGTATCTGTTGTAGAGACCCGTGAGCATGTCCCTGCTGTAGAGGAACTCGAGTCTGTTAACGGTGGACTGGAGATCGCGCTGGATCCTTCTGTTCTCGAAGGTCATGCCAAGGTCAACGAGCCAGGACTGCTGTGCTTCCTGTTCGTGCATCTCGATGTTGGGCGATACGATGAGATAGCCCATGTAGTACTGGAGATGGTGGATCGTGAAGATGTAATAAGGATTCGGATCTTCGAGCAGATCTTTGGGCAGGATATTCTTCTTGCGGAAGGTCTGGACGGGAACGTCCTCATCGCCCTTGAATCCCGTTACGATCGTCATGTCCTCATCCTGCTTGCTGTAGTCTTCGTCGACGATCCTCTGCTGGTCCCATCCGGGCGCGAGGCAGAGGAGCATGTCCCTAAAGCCGGAATTCCATTTCGCGTTTCTCTTGACCGCATCGAAGAATTCGGGGAGCGTCTCGGCGCTCGCAACACTGAGCATCAGGTTGGTCGTTGACTGTGATATGTCGTTCGTGTTCCTTAAGCGCTTCAGATAGATCTCTCTTACGTCCTGGATATCGTCAGCCGTCTTGGGTCTGCATCCGCAGGACTGGTTAGGCATGAAGTCCGCCATGATCCTTATGGTCCTCGGGAGTTCCTTGCCCTCGAAAACTTCCGTCAGCGCGAGCACTGCGGAATAACCTGAATTATAGAAAGGCTGTCTTGATGTCGTGATCGTAGGATAGCCGTTTACCGCATCGTCGATGCCGTCAAAGCCCGTAACGATAAGGTCTTCGGGGACTCTTATTCCCCTCTTCTTGCATGCGATTACAAGGCCGATCGCGGAATAGTCGTTTGCGCAGACGACCGCGTCAGGAAGCTCCTTGCCGTTCTTCTTGCAGTTCTCGATTATGTAATCCAGAGCAGGTTCGCCGCAGTCGCGCCAGAGCGTGCCGTAGTAGACCTTCGACTCATCGTATTCGATGTCGTGTGCCATGAGGCAGCTCTTGTATGCTTCGATCCTCTCCTGGGTAAAACTGTTCTCGGGGAGTCCCGCGAGGTGGTAGATATCCTTGCATCCGTGAACGTCGATGAGGTGCGATACGATCTCGTTAAATGAATGCGTATCGTCGCAGACAATATTCATGTGCTGCGGATCGAAACCGCCGATATTGATGACGGGGACTTTTGTTTTCGAGAGGATGCTCTGCAGATGTTCCTTTACGCAAGGGCTGAAATATGTGCTGATCTTAATTATGCCGTCAAAATCTTCCAGATCGGGAATGTCGAAAGATACGTTGTCACCCTGATCGTACTTCTTGTATTCATCGTAGTTTCTCTCGGTATATGAGTCGCTGAAACTCGAGAAATAGATTACCTTGACTCCACAGTCCAGGGCAGCCGCATTGATGCCCTTCTGCGTGAGCACGCACATTGGCTCGTAAACGTGAGATGTAAAGACTGCTATTTTTTTCATAGAAAGTTATCCCCGGTATGTTCCTTCGCAGACACCCTTGACTACAATTTAGATTATAAGGGATTTTTATGTATTTTGGATTAAGCGATTGTTAATAATGCCCGCGCGTTTGTTCTTTGTTCTTTAAAATGCTAAAATCGCGGGGAATAATGAGGAAAAGGTGCATTTCATGAATAAGCATATCAGAGCCATCGCAGGCCTCGCCTGTGCTGCTTCCGTTTTATTTACAGGCATAAGCGTATTTGCAACCGACGACAGAAAGACTCCGTCCGGTGTTGCTTATGAGAATATCGGCGACGCGATCGATAAATGGGCAACCGAGAACCCCAACGATTACGTGTCGTTCGTAACGGCTGCTTTCGATAAGGATGAGCTCCTCTATGAGGGCGCGTACGGTTTTGTCGACCGCGAAAACAATATCGCGGCAACCACGGACTCCGTCTACGAATGGGGCAGCATCAGCAAGCTCACGGTATGGATCAGCGTCATGCAGCTCTATGAACAGGGTAAGATCGACCTCAACGCCGACGTGCGCACCTATCTGCCCGACGGATTTTTCAAAAATCTGAAGTACGACGACCCTGTAACAATGTTAAACCTCATGAATCACAACGCAGGATGGGGTGAATGCACCTGGAACCTGCAGGTCGATAAAACAGAGGATATCGTGTCATTGGGAGACGCATTGAAGGCTACCGAACCGGCTCAGATCTACCGTCCGGGCGAGGTATGCTCGTACTCGAACTGGGGTGCGGCACTGGCAGGCTACGTTGTCGAGTGCATCACGGGACAGAACTATGCTGATTATGTTCACGAGAATATCTTCGAACCTCTGGGAATGGAACACACCGCCATCCTCCCTGACCACAGCGACAACGCGTGGGTGCAGCAGAAGAGAAATGAACTCGTATCCTATAACTTCGACGGCTCCGACTGGAACTCCAACGGCAACGAGCTGCTCTTCATAACGGTCTATCCGGCAGGCGCCGCAACGGGCACGATCGGCGATCTGGCGAAGTTCGCGCAGAGCTTTGTAAGAGAAGACCATCCGCTCTTCGAGAAGCAGGAGACACTGGATCTCCTCCTCTCACCTTCAGATTACTTAGGCGACACAGACATTCCGAACTGCTGCCACGGTCTGTGGCTCACGACGCACGAGAATGCCACCATGATCGGCCACGAGGGCGGAACGAACTGCTGCTCTTCAAATCTGGTTTTCGATGTGGAGACAGGATTCGGATATGTATTCATGACATCTTCAGGCGGCAATGCAGGCATCGATGAGACACTGTGCGGAAAGGTAACGCTGCCTGACATGAGCAAGTACGAGGGCACGGTCACCAACCCCGGCGCCATCGCAGGCATGTACGCGGGAACAAGATCGATCCGCCACGGATTCTTTAAGATCTACGGAATGCTCAGCATGCTCCCGGCAAGCTACACGGGCGACAACACATACGACGTTGCGGGAGTTGCGACCATCCGCCAGTTGAACGACAACGTCTGCACGCTCGAGCAGAGTTCGATCTATCCGGCATATGTTTACACCACATCCGACGGCACGAGGATCCTTACGCTGGGCTTCCAGAGCTTTGCGCTCGACAACACCATCGTTCCTTCACTGGTACTCCTCGTGATCTACATCGGAATGACGGTCGTAGGCGTATTCATGCTGATCTTCAAGGCCATCGGTCTCATCTCGAAGAAGCTCGACCGTTATCAGGGCCTGCTCCTCATCACGATCACGCAGGCAATCAGACCGGCGGTCATCATTCCGTTGATCCCGCTGCTCGAATCCTGCTCACACCTGTACGGAATTACGCACACGCAGGGTTATATCGTATTTGGTATTGAGGCAGCATGCTTTGTGGTATTTGCGGCAACACTCGTGTCTTCAGTTATCGGTCTGTTCTCCAAGAGCGGGGACGCAGGCCCAAAGTGGAAGTACGTCCTGAGCATCCTGAGCAACGGCATCTCCATCGCCATGATGCTCCTTTTGGAACTCGTTAATATCTGGGGTATCTGATATGGCTGTTGAATACACGGTTACTTACAACATAACACCCGAAGAATACATGAAGATGCGTGAATCTGTCGGCTGGGGATTGTTCCCGTTAGAACAGGCTGAATCAGGCATAAAGAATTCATATGTGTGGTGTCTGCGCGAAGGAAACTGCGTAGGCGGCCGCCCGATCGGCCTGGGACGCCTCGTCTGGGATCACGGCTACGTCATGTACATAGCAGACATAATTGTCATTCCCGAATACCAGGGACAGGGCCTCGGGCGCGCTATCATGGAGCAGGTCATTGACTTCATCCGCTCACAGTTAAAGCCGGGCTACAAGTTCATGGTTACTCTCGCGAGCGCCAAGGGCAAGGACACTTTCTACGAGAAGTTCGGATTCATCTCAAGGCCCAACGACGATTTCGGTCCGGGCATGCACCAGTGGTTTATCGGCTGACGTAATGTATATCAAAAACAGTAAGATCGGTATATTCAAGACCGTAAATGCAATAATCATAGGAGTTGCGGGCTTTCTGGCACTCTGCAATCTGATCTTTGCAGTTATCATGCTGACATTGGATGAGTTCAGCGGGGAGATGGTGGCCATCGTTCTCGGTGTGATCTTTCTCGTCCTGATGAGCGCTATGACCGCTATCATCATATGGCGCGCAATCGCAATCCACAGGGTCACGAGATGCAGGATCTACAATTCCATTTTCGAAGAGGACCACGACGGCGTGATCGAATTCTCATCGATATCCGCCATGACCGGATTCTCCGAGGCGGCCGTCATTCGTGACCTCATGTGGCTCACCAAAGCACAATACATCCACAACGTAACGCTCACACGCACGGCAGTCGTGATCAATGTCCTGCCCGGCGAGAACACGTTTGTTACGGTTGCCTGCCCCACATGCGGAGCACACATCACGATCCGCACGAACGGCGGCGGAAGGTGCGAGCACTGCGGCACCTTCATGAGATTAAGGGAGAATCAAAATGTATAAGCATCTGAAAAGAATGATAATAGCCGTCTGCATCTGGGCAGGCATTGCGTTTATCTTCATACTGCCCATGGTAGTCTTTTGGGGAATATCTTTTGACGCCGAAACTTACGAGACCATTCCGAACCCTGTCGCGATGAGGGCGATGTTCATCATACTGGCGATTGCCTGCACGTTCCCGTTCGTAATGTTCTGGGTTGAGATCGTCAAGCTCCTGAAAATCAACCACATGAACAACCTGTTCGAGGCAGACGCGGACGGCTACATTCCCGCAGCCGAACTCGCAAAGCAGATGGGCACATCGGAGCTCAAGGTCATCAGGAAAGTCAACAACGCGATCCGCAAAGGCTACATCGTCAACGTCAACTACAATGCCGCGCAGAAAGCATTCCTGCTGTCCGACAAGATCGCCGACCCGTCCGCCACTCGCTTCAAGGGCCAGGGCCCGATCATAAACAACAATCCGTTCGTCGGCGTCAACTGCCCTACCTGCGCAGCCGCGCTTAAGATCCGCGCGAACACCCAGGGCACATGCCCTTTCTGCGGAAGAACAGTCGTCGCGCCGTATTACGGGGCCGAGCAGACGAAGTAATCGGTTTGTTTTTTTAGTTGAATTAATGCAGCGGCCTCCGGTTGGAGGCCGTTGTTTTGTGGGGGGGGATGTGGGTTTCGGGATGCCGGCAGAATGCAGAACAAGCATTGGCGGACCACGCAAAAATGCCATTGTCGTTTCAGTGCCGCTAAGCGGACAAATCGGCATTGAAATGAACAATGAGATGCTTCATTGCACTTTTCACTACCGATTTCGCGAAAATCGGCAGTCATTTGAACAATGGGTCCGGCACGGCTTCCCTCAACAACAACCGCTGACGGAGGCTGTACCAAATTACTACCGCTGTGGCCGCAAATCGGTAGTAAAAACGGTAAAAGAACGCAGTTTTGTTAATTTTCCTACCGCTAAGCGGACAGTTCGGTAGTAAAATCGGCAGCCGCCCAAGTCCCCGCTCGAAAACAAGTTGCGCCCACTCCCCACACAGAAAACCTGCTAACAAAAATCAAGAGCTTGTTGACAGTTTTCTGTTTTGAAATAACTGGGCATAGCAAACAGACCGGAGTCAAATCCGGTCTTTGTTTTAGCATTAATGGATTTATGCTGCTTGGTAAACCTCCATCACTCGTGCGTAGTAAATGCGCAGGAACTTGTTCAGGC
>JAEEGL013771526.1_pt1 | contig 18390 bp, 20 predicted proteins | sample 9134231 | NCBI WGS metagenome assembly JAEEGL01 (sample SAMN16246548, study PRJNA631951) | gut metagenome | biome: gut microbiome; feature: rumen; material: fiber-attached | host: Bos | place: Iran: Karaj | collected 2018-10 | reverse complement strand
GCGAAGGTGCTGAAAGCGCCGCTCCTATCCAAAAAAAGGACGCCCTCCCGGTTGGGAGAGCGTCTCAAAGTCATTCATGTTTTTCTTGGATTATTGTGCTGCAGCTGCGATGCGTTCCTGCTTTCTGATCTCTTTGAAGAGATGAGCGATCACTACAGAGACGACTGCGATGGTGCTGCATCCAATCCACATTTCTACGTTTGCGAATGTGAAGGCTACGTGTGTGTAAGCGCAGAGGATGTAATAAACTCCGATGCATGCTGCCAGGATTGCTGCGATCTGGATTGCTGCCATTGCGAACAGGTTTGCTTTATTGTTTTTCATAATTGATTCTCCTTTTCTTTTTCTTCCTTGAGGTTTTTTGTTTTTCTGATGTAAATATAGCAGGGCATTTGTCACAGATATGTCATAGAGCGGAAGGAAGCCTTCCTGACAGGCGGTGACTGAGATAGAGTTTATGTGGTAAAATTGTGCTGAAACAATAGGAAGAATGATTTCAAACTAGTTGATGTAGAAGATCTGGATTTGTAAATGGTAATATCCGATTCTGTTAGATCGTATGTGGGGTGTCGGGATGTTTGAGGAGATCCTGTCTCAGAAGAAAAAGGACTTGTTTCGAAAGAGTCTCTCAGAGGAGCAGAAGATTGATCTGTTTAAGGAGATTATCGATAAGTCATCGAGTATAGTGTTCCTTGGCGGAGCCGGTGTTTCTACGGAGAGTGGGATTCCGGACTTCAGGAGCAAGGATGGTCTGTACCGGAAGACGGATAAGAAGTTTTCCAGGTACCGCCCGGAATATCTGCTTAGTGATCAGTGTCTTCACAGGAAGACGGAGGTGTTCTTCGATTACTTCCGCAAGAATCTTGATGTCAGGGATGTGCAGCCGAATGCGGCTCACCTGAAACTGGCGCAGATGGAGAAGGACGGAAAGCTGGACGGTGTTATCACCCAGAATATTGACGGCCTTCATCAGAAGGCCGGAAGTAAAAATGTGCAGGAGATTCATGGGAGTGCCCTCCGCTGTTACTGTGTTTCCTGCCGGAAGAAGTATGGACCGAATTTCATTTTCGAGAACACTGATCCTGTCCCGAAGTGTCCGGAGTGCGGAAGGATGGTCAGGCCTGACGTTACTCTGTATGGGGAGACGCTTCCGCAGCCTGCATACAGTAATGCGATCTCGCTGATTCAGTTTGCTGACTGCCTGATCATAGGCGGTACGTCTCTGGAGGTAGGATCTGCGGCAGGACTGGCACATTCTTATCATGGGAAGCATCTGGTCATCATCAATAAGGGAAAGACGAAGATGGAAGGGAAGGCGGACATTGTTTTCCATGACAGCATCGGGAAGGTATTGGGAATGATATGAAACTGAAGGGACATCTGCTTTCCATTCTCTGTGTCATTGCATGGGGAACTTCATTTCTGGTAAGCAAGGGCCTGATGGAAAAGATTACGCCGGTACAGCTGATGATGCTGCGCTTCGTGATCGCCTGGCTCGCAATCTGGGCCATTTATCCGAAATGGTATTTTAACTGGAAGGAAGAGGGACAGTTTATCGTCCTCTCTCTGGTTGGCAATACTTTCTATTATCTGGCTGAGAACACAGCTTTGCGGCTGACGCTTGCCAGTAATGTCAGCATTCTGGTTTCAGCTGCGCCGATCGCTTCTGCATTGATGCTCCGTGTGTTTGAGCGTGATGAGAGACTTACGCGGCATCAGATCGCCGGTATTGGGATTGCTTTTTTTGGCGTACTGTTTGTCGTTTTCAACGGCGTGTTTGTGCTGAAACTGAATCCGCTCGGAGATCTGCTGTCGCTGGTCGCAGCATTCTGCTGGGCCCTGTACGGATTTCTCGCAAAGCGGGTCATGGACAGGTACGACACGTTTCTCAGTACCCGCAAGCTGATGTTTTACGGGATGATCACAACAGTGCCTCTTCTCCTTCTGGAAGGCGGCGATCTGAAGGGCATCCGGCTGATGGGATTCCGCGATATATGCGGCCTGTTTTATCTCGGCTTAATCTGCAGCGCCGTCTGCTATATGATGTGGAATGAAGCGATCGCAGATATCGGTGCTATGACGGCGAATCTTTATGTATATGCCGTTCCGGTTGTAACCATGATTGCAAGCGCCGTCTTCCTCAGTGAGGCGATCACATGGGGCGGTGCAGTCGGAGTAGTGCTGGTGGTCGGCGGCATGCTGCTGAGCAACGTCAACAGGCGTATTTCTGAATAAGATAACGAGGAAGGATCCATGACCTGGGTCCTTCTTTTTGCATTTCACCTTCCAATATCTGCCACTTATCGCAAATCGCGAGACAGTATGGAAAGGTTGTTGTATCATGACACCATCAAAGACACGGAGGCGAGGGAATGAAAGTAAGCGTTGAGATAACACCGGGTGTGAAAGAACCTTACGCAGTGATCTATACCGCTCAGGTAACGGAAGAGATCCAGCGGACGATCGATCTGCTTGGAACAGGAGATACGCCGGTTACTGCATATCATGAAGAGAAGCTGATCATCCTTCAGCCTGAAGATATCTTCATGGTGAGGGTGGAAGACGGGGACACGATCCTGTACGGGGCAAAGCAGAAGTTCCGTTCCAGGAAGCGGCTGTATGAACTGTCCATTCAGCTGGGAAAACAATTCATGCAGATATCAAAGAGCACGCTGGTGAATCTGTCATATCTGGACAGCGTCGAGCCGGGGCTCGGAGGCACGATGCTGCTGAAACTGAAGAACGGATGCAAAGACTATGTATCGAGAAAGTACCTGCCGGACTTTAAACGGTATCTCGGATTGTAAGGAGGGTGAGCGAAATGAATGAGACTGTGAAAGAAATATTAAGAAGTGTCGCGATCAGCATCGGAATGGCGATGACGATCTTCTGCATAGTCGGAGTGATCTTCGATATCACGTATAAAGGACAGTTCAGCCTGGACAACTACAGATTCACGAAGATGGTTCTGGGCTGCCTGATCGTCGGACTGGGATTCGGCGTGCCGACCGTGATCTATCGGAAGGAAAACCTGCCGATGCCGATCCGGGTACTGGTCCATATGGGAACCGGATGTGTAATCTACACGATCGTAGCCTTTGCAGTTGGCTGGATCGGAGGATCAAAAAGCGTAGTTCATGGACTGCTGATCGCAGCAGTGCAGATCGCGGTTGCGTTTGTTATCTGGTACCTGTTTAACCGGTATTACCGCAGGGAAGCCAGGAAAATGAATGACCGTATTCAGGAAATGAAATAAAATATATGACCTAAAAGACGCCCTCCCGGCCGGGAGGGCGTCTCTGCGTTAGTTCTATCTATGTTTATTTCAGATTAGTGAGCCGCAACTGCGATGAGTTCCTGCTTTCTGATCTCTTTATAGAGATGAGCGATCACTACGGAGACGACTGCGATTGTGGTGCATCCGATCCACATTTCAATGTTTGCGAATGAGAAAGCTACGTTTGTATAAGCGCAGAGGGTGTAATAAACTCCGATGCATGCTGACAGGATTACTGCGATCTTCAGGGCTACCATTGCGAACAGTTTTGCGTTAGTGTTTTTCATAATTGATTCTCCTTTTCTTTATCTTCCTTGAGGTTCTTTTGTCTTTCTGATGTAAATATAACAGGGCATTTGTCACAGATATGTCATAGAGCGGAAAGCAGTCAACGACAGGCGCCATTTTGAGTGGTATAATTAGACAGACTTAGGTTTATTTCTGAGCAGAAGAGTTGTAGTTTATTATGTCAGTACTTTTGCATATACGATATGGATTAGAGAGGATTCATGGATATAAAGCATTACTACATAGAAAGCGGACAGGGAGAGCCGATGATTCTCCTTCACGGCAACGGAGAGAACTGCGATTATTTTAAGGGCCAGATGAAAGCTTTCTCCGAACGGTATCATGTGTATGCAATCGATACCAGAGGACATGGAAAAACACCCAGAGGAGATAAGCCTTTTACGATTAGGCAGTTTGCGGATGACCTGCTGTGTTTCATGGATGATCATCAGATTGAGAAGGCACATCTTCTCGGATTTTCTGACGGCGGGAATATCGCCCTGGTTTTCGCAATCCGGTATCCGGACCGTGTAAACCGTCTGATCCTGAACGGAGCGAACCTGAATCCGGCAGGAGTAAAACGGTCTGTCCAGATTCCTATCGAAGTCGGCTACCGGATGGCAAAACACTTTGCCAAAAAGAGTGACTCCGCGAGACTGAATGCAGAGATGCTTGGACTGATGGTCAATGATCCGAATGTCCATCCGGATGAACTCAAAACGATACGTGCAAGGACTCTGGTCATTGCCGGCACCAAGGATATGATCCGGGAACCGCACACCCGCATGATTTCCAGGTGCATCCCGGACAGCAGACTTGTATTCATAGAGGGTGATCATTTCATTGCAAATAAGAAACCGGAGGAATTCAACCGTGCGGTTCTTGATTTCCTGGAAGAACCATGACGGTATCCTGACATTCTGTGATAACCTTGACGGCAGCAGAGGAGACATAGATGAAACTGATTAAATTAACCTGCGCAAACTGCGGGGCAGAACTGGAACTGGACGCTGACAGGAAGCAGGCTTTCTGCACATATTGCGGGGCAAAGCAGCTTATTGATGACGAAAGCATACGTATCATTGATGAGGCAAGGCTGAAGGAGGCGGAAGTCCGTCTTAAGGAACTGGAATATGAGCACGAGCGGGAGATTCGTGAAGAGACGATCAGAAGAGAGCAGAAAAAGTCTTTCCAGATATCCATTGCTGCTTTTCTCGTCATTCTGTTCATTACATTCATGATCGAGCCGTTGAGGTCTGTGTCTATAGTGGTGCTTGTCGTCGGCTGCATCTTACTGTCCTCTATGAGAACGCAGGACAAAAACAGCAGCTCTTCCGGAAGCGGATATCTGTGTTCTTCCAGGAGCAGACTCACGGCACTGTTATTGTGCTTCTTCCTGGGGATACTCGGCGTTCACCGTTTTTATGTTGGCAAGGTTGGAACAGGGATCCTGTTCATATTCACATTTGGCGGGTTCGGGATCGGCTGGCTGATCGACCTGATCAGAATTGCGTGCGGAGTATTCAGGGACAGCCAGGGTTATTACCTTAAAGAATGGTAAGGAGAGAATATGGAGTTCAAGACGATGTACTATGTAGTGGAGCAGATCGACGGTGACTATGCACATCTGAGACGTACCGACGAGGAGATGGAAGATACGGAACTGGTAGCAAGGGCATTGCTGCCGGATGCGATCCGCGAAGGCAGCAAGCTGAAATATGAGATGCTGCAGTATGAGATCATAGGCTGAGCAAAAATATTTTGCCGCCTCCATGGCGGGGATGGAACGGCGGCAAAGTTTTTACTGCTGCGGATCTTCAGCTTTCTCAATTGCGGATCTTCTCGGAATGATTACAGCAGCGAGTATGTAGGCCAGAATGCCTGAACCACAGGCCATAGCGAAAAGAGCAAATCCGACTCTTACCAGTGTGGAATCAATACCACAATATTCCGCGATTCCTCCGCAAACGCCGCAGAGCATCCTGTCATTTTCACTTCTGTATAATTTCTTCATGATTAATGTCCTTTCTGTATTTATGTATTTGATTTATGTATTAGTGTTTACTGGATTGTGTTTCCTGATGGTGCATACTATAAACCGTTAAGATAAATACAAAAGGTGAATCAGATTAAAATCACATTAAAGCCGCAGCTTTTGCTGCGGCTCTATTAATTGGCTCTGTTTATTTATATAAAACTGTATTCAGTTTGCCGGTTTGACAGCGATTACATTGCCATTAGCGTCATAAACCGTAACGGTGTTTGTCGTGCTGTCAAGTACATATGTATTACCACTTGCATCTGACCAGGTGACTTTTGATGAGATATCAGGTGTTGGCTGAACCGGGCGCAGCTTAATCGTGTTTACGAATTTTGTTCCGTTTGCGTCGTACCAGGTTACTGTCTGCTCTCCGATATATTCTTCCGGGTCAACGTATGTGGTGATATATACAACCGTCACACCGTCTTCTACGACAACCTGCTGCTCGGTTGTGCTGGCTGCCATTGCGGGAGTTGCCGGAACGGCCATGGTGAGGACAATTGCGCTGGTTAATGCTGCTGCGATCATAGAAATTCTTCTTTTCATTTTCTCTACTCCTTTTGCTTTTGAATTTTATATTTTTTTGTTTTATCTTTTCGACAAGCAGATAGTATCAAAGCGTTTGTCACAGAAGTATCACAGTTTTTCCTTATATTCTCAACATTTTTCTTTACAGAAGAACTTCAATAGCATATTATAAAAAATCATTGATTCCTATATGATTCAGTTTTGAAGGAGGCATTCACAATGCAGAGCAAAAAGAAATCAGACGACGCAGTTGCCGCTGAGATCGAAGTTAAGAAGACAGCAAGGAAGGCTGGCCGTAAGGTGAAAGAGACAGTCAGCGATGCTGCTGCGAAGGCAGCTACGAGTGATGCAGCTGTTGCTGCAGAGATCGAAGTTAAGAAGACAGCTAGAAAAGCCGGAAGAAAAGCTAAAGAAGTCGTAGAGAACGTTGCAGCCGGAACAAAGAAGGCAGTTCGCCGTGCGTCTCTGGATATCATCATCCAGTCCCCGATGGGCGGAGCTATCTCCACAGACGATATCGCTAAGAAGATCCCGAAGGGAGCAAATGCGGTTTACGTACGTGTTGATGAAAATAAGCTGTACTGGGTGAAGGGTAAAGAGACCGGAGATGTAGATATCTGGTAATCTTTATAAGCCAAAAAAGAGAGGAAAGTGTACGACAAGGATCTGGCAGCAGATCAGTCGGACACTTTCCTTTTTTGTTGGAACTAATACATGTAGGATCTGATATACGTTGGCTCCGATAAATATGGGGAGTATTATAACCGGCTGATCATCCGCAGAAGCGCCAGATAAAATCTGCGGATATCATGAGGGTAGCGAAGTCCTCCTTGCAGAGCCATATGGTCTCCTTTATAGGCGGGGAATACATTCCAGATACCGGGCGTGATACTGTTTTTATCGAAGGGTTTTGATTCAGAACCGATGGGAGCTTTGGCGGATACTGTGTTTACCAGACCGTCGTTCTCACGCCAGGTGTCATCGATCACAAATCCGCCGCGCATTCCCCAGTAGGGCATCCGCTTATACGTTTTGTCATAACTGCCCCAGCCGGAAAGACCCTGGACAAAAATAAAAGACAGGTTCTGTTTCATTTGCAAATTCCTGTTACAATGTCATCAGATAAATGTATAATTCATTTCACGGGTATAGAATTCATATAATTGTTTTACCATGAAACACAGGCTGATTACTATAAGATAACTCGATGACAGGGAATTGATGATCATGAAAGAAAATGTTCTAAAGGTCCTGATTGTGGAAGATGAGATCCGCATCCGGGAAGGTCTGGGGAAGCTGCTGTCCCGTTCCGGCGGCAGATATGATGTGGTCATGGAAGCCGGGAACGGTGTGGAAGGGCTGCAGGCGATCCTTCAGCTGAAACCGGATATTGTGATCACGGATATCCGGATGCCGGATATGGATGGACTGGAGATGCTGGAGCAGATGGTGCAGGCCGGCATTCATACGAAGGCGATCGTGCTGAGTGCGTTCTCGGAGTTTGAGTATGCCAGATCTGCGATGAAGCTGGGGGTGACGGAATATCTTCTGAAGCCCATTGCCTACAATGAGCTGATGCAGTCGCTGGAGAATGTTACATTCCAGATCGAGAAGGAACGCCTGGAGAAGCCGGAGCAGATCGGTACTCCCGAGCAGATCTTTTTCTCTGTGCTCTCCGGGAAGCTGACGGTTGATGAGCAGACGGAAGCCTATCTTGAAAGCAGGTATCATATCGACTGTCATGAGAAAATGAGTCTTCTGTGTGCCTACCACGGCGGTGATGTGAGTTCAGAGGATACGCGAAGGTACATCCGGTATGTGTTCAGTTCTTATCCGGGGCTGGACTGCTATTATCCGGACCTGGTTTACCGGAATACTGTCACTGTGGTAGTCAGGGGATACCGGGACCTGAAGGATCTGGAGAGATGGGTGCAGCAGCAGATCCTGCAGCGAAGTCCGAAGAAGATGGCTGCAGGCTGGGTCGAGGTAGACGATCTGAATGCACTGGGAGAAGGGTTCTCTCTTTTGTACCCGTATCTGGACTGGAATATCTCCATGGACAATAAGGTACTGATCTGCTACCCGCAGATCAAGAATGTCCAGACCGCGTCCTGCAATTATCCCATTGACCTGGAGATGCAGATGCGGACTGCCATATGTTCTGACGATCAGGCAAGGGAACAGGAATTGATGAAAGAGTTCCATAGTTCATTTTGCGACGGAAAGATCTATGCGCCCAAAGAGATCAAGGAAAGCTATGTTCGTTTTCTGTGGAATATCATCGCCATCGCGAAAGAAGTGGGGAAGGTTCAAGTCAGCCAGATCAACCAGCAGGAACTTCTGAGCCGGATCATGAATGCGAAACTGCGGGAGGAACTGACAGACGCTTCTTCGCTCGTACTGGAAAAACTTACCGGCACACAGGATACGGATACCACCCATCTGACAGTAAAGAGAATGAAGAGTATGATCCATGAGTTCTATCAGACGGGGATCATGCTGGATGAGATATCCAGAAAACTGGATATGACTCCGGAGTACCTGGGCACTCTGTTTCACAGGGAGACGGGTACCACATTCAGCAATTATGTCAAGAATTACAGGATCTCGAAAGCGAAGGAACTGCTGGTGGGAACGAACCTGAAACTGTACGAGGTGGCGGAGAAAGTCGGCTATTCGGATCCCAAATATTTTAGCAGGGTCTTCAAAGAGATCACGGGGCAGCTTCCCGTCGAGTACCGCAGAAATGTAAAATAAAATCAATACAGATTAGGTAATTCCCCCTTTTTAAAGATTTCTCACATTTAGAAGTTGACGCTGACGTTCTATACTTTCTGCAAGAGAGATCGCAAAAGGGGGTTTTATTATGCGTGCATTAAAACGATTCTTCCGGCATGAGAATGCAGGGCTTCTGTTTGCTCTGCCGGCATGCGTCTATATGCTGATCTTTGTGGGATATCCCATTATCAGCAACCTTCTGCTGAGCCTGCAGGATGTGACGGTGGCGAATCTGTCAAGAGGAGAGAAACATTTTATCGGAATAGCCAACTACATAAAGCTGTTTCATGATGACGTGTTTCTGAAGTCTCTCGGCAACACGCTGCTCTTCACGGTATCCTGCCTGGTATTCCAGTTTCTGATCGGATTTATCCTGGCACTGTTCTTAAATAAGAATTTCAGCTTCGCCAGAACGGTGCGCGGGATCCTCATGATCCCATGGATGATCCCGATGACGGTCACAGCTCTGATCTTCAAACTTCTGTTTGCGACGGATATCGGTGTGGTGAATTATATCCTGAGATCCGTGCATCTGATCTCCCAGAATATTGACTGGCTGACCAGTTCGAAGACGGCAATGCTGGTGGTCATTATCGCAAATGTCTGGATCGGGATCCCGTTTAACACGATCCTGCTGTCCACCGGGCTGACTACCATCCCCCAGGAACTGTATGAGAGCGCGGCAATCGACGGCGCTAGCGCCAGCCAGAGTTTCTGGCGAATCACACTGCCGCTTCTGCGCCCTACGATCGAATCGGTTCTGGTACTGGGGTTCATCTACACATTTAAGGTTTACGACCTGGTCTATGTCATGACAAGCGGCGGACCGGTCAATTCCACCCACCTTTTGTCAACATATTCCTACAAACAGTCATTTGAACTGTTTAATTACAGCATCGGTTCAGCAGTAGCGAATGTACTGCTCCTGATCCTTCTGATGGTCGGCATCATCTACCTGAGGATCACCATGCAGGGAGAGGAGGACTGAGGAAATGGGAGAAGTGAAAAAGATTACCGGCAGGAAAAATGTGATCCTCTGTATCGTTTCTGTTCTGGTACTGTGTTTCCTGTTATTTCCGCTGTTCTGGACACTGAACACTTCCCTGAAGACGGAGCAGGAGATATTCCAGAACCCGCCGACGTTCTATCCGCACGTCCTGAACACGCAGTCCTATGCGGCGCAGGTGGAGACCGGAGACTTCAACATGTTCCGTTCATTTGCGAACAGCTTCCTGATCTCCCTGAGTTCCATGCTGATCGCTGTTGTCCTGGCAGTGCCGGCGTCGTACGCCATCGCCAAGTACCGTTTTAAGGGCAGGAAAGTCATGCTGCTGTTCTTCCTGGTCACCCAGATGCTTCCGGTGTCCGTGCTGCTCACGCCCATGTTCATCATGTTCAAGGGAATGCATGTTTATAATACCTGGTGGTCGGCGATCCTTGCGGATACGACGATCGGGATCCCATTTTCCATACTGATCCTGAAGAATTATTTCGCATCGATCCCGAAGGAACTGGAAGAGGCGGCATATATCGACGGATGTACAAGATTCGGTGCGTTCATGCGGATCCTGGTGCCGGTGGCAAAACCCGGTATCATCGTGTGTGCCGTATTCTCCTTCCTGTACGCATGGGGCGACCTGGCCTACGGAATGACGTTTATCCTGGATCAGCAGAAGCGTCCGATCACGGCCGGGATCTTCAACTTCATGGGGCAGTACGGCACGAAATGGAGCTACCTGTCCGCCTTCGCCATCGTAACGATCATTCCGGTCGCAGTCATTTTCATCTTTATGCAAAAATATATCATTGCGGGAATGACAAACGGGGCCGTGAAGGGTTAATATAACAGAATGAATATCTTTATGGCGAAACAGAGTCTGAGAAACAGGCTGATCAGTATCTTTATCCTGACATCAACGGTTCCGTTGCTGTTTGTGGGTATCTTTCTGTCCTATAATACGATCCGCCTGATCAGAGAGAATACGAGGACTCTGACGCAGCAGAACCTGAAGCAGATTGATGACAACATGAATCTGCTTCTTGATTCGTATAAGGACCTGGTGTACCAGATCTATACGGACGATGATGTGGTCGGATGGATGGAGAGCCTGAACGAGGGTGAAGATGAAGCCGTGACCACCAATCAGCTGCGCCGCTATATGAATGCACTTCTTTATTCCAAGGATGACATCGGCGCGATCACTGTGATTTCCGACAGCGGCAGGATGGTCACCACCCATACGCTCAATGCGGCAACTTACGAGAATCCGTGGCTGAGCCAGTTCCATCTGGATCAGCAGGATCTCTATGACGCTGTTTCCCAGAGAAATGACTACTATATCTTCCCCACGGAATACGCTACGAATTTCGCCGGGGAAGATCATTATCTGTTCCACATCGCCCACAGGATCATCGATTACCGCGACCTGAAGAAGCAGTGCGGGATCGTGGTCGTCAGCCTGGATGAGGATCTCCTGCACAGTGTTCTTTATATGGAAGAGGAAGAACAGGAAGGCAGGAGCTACAACCTTCTCATTGACCAGAACGGCCGTATCATATCCGGCCCGGATAAGAGCTGGATCGGGGAGACTCTCTCAGGCAGCTCCGGCATGCAGGATGAAAAGGCACTGGCCGACGAGATACGGACGTTCCTGAAGGAGAGAGAGATCAAGTCCCCTGCACAGTACGATGTATATGCATTCACGGACAGGAAACTGGAATGGGTGATCGTCAACGCCATCAACCGTCTGAACTTCTGGCAGGAAGTACGCAGGAGCCTGCTGATCATCGGAGCCGTCTGGCTGCTGCTCCTTGGGATCACCATTTACCTGCTGCGCAGGCAGACTGACAAACTCGTCTCCTCCGTGCACACGGTGACGGACGCGATGAAGGAAGCAGGATCCGGAGATCTGTCCGTTCAGATCCCCATCGAGGAATTCCTTCCTATAGAGATTGAGACGGTTGCAAATGAATTCAATGACACTCTTCGTAAGCTGAGTGTCTCCAGGCAGAAGGAGAAAGAGGCTGCGCAGAACCGCCAGAAAGCGGAGCTGAAGGCACTGGAGGCTCAGATCAATCCCCATTTCCTGTATAATACGCTGGACACCATCAACTGGATGGCGATCGACCGGGAAGAGTATGACATCAGCAACGCCATCAATTCCCTTGCGTTCATCCTGCGCTACGCCATATCCGACTATGACGGGGAAGTTACGGTGCGGGATGAAGTGGAGTGGCTGAAGCGTTATGTCTACCTGCAGCAGTACCGGATGAAGAACAAGTTCCACTGTGACATCCATGTAAGCCCGGAGGTCCAGGACTGGAAGATCCACAAACTCCTGCTTCAGCCGTTTGTGGAAAATGCGATCCTCCACGGCTTCCGCTATGCGCAGGAGGAGTACCTGCTGGAGATTGTGTTCAGCCAGGAGGAGGGCAGGCTGAAGATACGGATCACGGACAATGGCGCCGGGTTTGACACCTCCGTGGTGGACAGGATCATGAGAGGAGAGCCTGCGCCTGAGGATGAGAAGGGACATATCGGGCTTGAAAACGCGATCCTGCGGTTTGACATGTATACAGATGGCCGGGGAATCCTGAAGATCGACAGCCATCTTGGCGAAGGCACAACTGTAGAAATGGAATTCCCGGAGGCAGATGAATGAAAATAATAAATATTCAAACAAGGTTAGAAACGTCCCCCCTTTTTCAGATTTCACCCAGTTTCTTAAAATGAGGTCCATCCTATAATGCACATAACGGTTACAGGAGGTACGAAGTGGTTCCTGTAATACAGACACAGCAAAACTTATTTTTTGGGAGGGAATCGCCATGAAGAAACTCATTTCGTTACTTTTGACAGCAGTCCTTGCCTGCTCCATGCTGGGAACCGCAGCATATGCGGAGGAAGCAAGCGGGGATGTTACAATCTGGTATTACTGGGAGACAGAAGGCCACCAGAAAGCGCTGAACCACATTATTGAAGAGTTCAATGGTTCTCAGGACAGCATCACCGTAGAGGCAAAATATGTGCCGTTCGCGGATTTTAAGAAACAGCTCTCCATCGGAGCGTCTGCGGACGAACTGCCGGATCTGGTCATCCTTGACAACCCGGACCACGCAGCCTATGCAGCCATGGGAATCTTCGCAGATATAACAGACAAGTTCGATGTCAGCAACTACTATGAGGGACCTGTAAACTCCTGCACACTGGATGGAAAACTGTACGGCGTTCCGTTCGGAAGCAATGACCTGGTACTGTTCTATAATGAAGACATGCTGAAGGAAGCAGGATGCGAAGTTCCCACGACCTGGGACGAGCTTCTTGAGGTCGCAAAGGCAACAACAACAGATTCTGTATTCGGATTCGCTCACTGCGCACTGCAGAATGAAGAGGGAACATTCAACTTCCTTCCGTGGGTATGGTCCACAGGCGCAACCTCTTACGAGATCAATTCCGAAGGCGGCATCAAGGCTCTGAACTTTGAGAAGGAACTGGTTGATTCCGGAGCTATGACGAAGGAAGCGATCAACTGGACACAGGGCGACACGATGCATCAGTTCATCGCCGGAAACCTGGCAATGATGATCAACGGAACCTGGCAGATCCCGACCATGCGTGAAGAAGTTCCGGATCTGAACTGGAACGTAGCACCGATCCCGCAGGATAAAGAGCAGGCATCCGGCCTTGGCGGCGAGAACTATGCGGTGATCGCAGGCGGCAATGAAGATGCAGCAGTGAAGTTCCTCGAGTTCGCAACCACACCGGAAACCTGCCTGTACATGATGAATGCAATGGGCTATATCTCAGCTGACTCCACCATTGCCAAGGATCAGTTTGAGGGTGACGAAGTATACCAGGTCTTCGTAGATGAGATGCAGTACGCTCATGCAAGAGGCCCGCTGCCGGAATGGCCGAGCATCTCTGACGCAATCTCACTTGCCTTCAATAAGGTCATCACCGGTGAGAGCGCTCCGGAAGATGCAGCAGCAGAAGCACAGGCAACGATTGACGGCATCATCGGATAACTGGTAACATAGAAAAAGATAAACAGGCAGCCTTGAGGCAGCCACAGGAAATGCCGGCTGGAAACAGCCGGCATTCGTGTAAATAGAGAGTGTGAGGTGCAAAATGAAAACCGGAAAAACTGTTATCACTGATCCCTTCTGGCTGCGCTACCGCAGCGTAGTCCGGCGTGAGATGATCCCCTATCAGTGGAAAGTCCTGAATGATGAGATCGATGTCAATATCGAGCGGGAGAGAAACGACTCGTCCATACCGAACGAGAAGAGCCATGCGCTGGAGAACTTCCGGATCGCAGCCGGTATCCACGAAGGCCACCACTATGGATGGGTGTTCCAGGACAGCGATGTCTACAAATGGCTGGAGGCAGTCGCCTACTCCCTCATGGAAGAGCCGGATGAATCCCTGAAAAAGATGGCGGACAGTGTGGTGGACCTCATAGCACAGGCGCAGGAGGACGACGGTTATCTGGGAACTTATTTCACCATCGAGGAGCCGTACCGGAAGTTCAAGAGCCTGATGAACAGCCATGAACTCTATTGCGCAGGTCATTTCATGGAGGCGGCCGCTGCTTACTATGAGGCTGTCGGTAATCAGAAGGTGCTGGATACAGCCATGAAACTGGCTGAACATATCGAGAAGGCGCTGGGACCGGGCGGGGAGTTCGGCTATGACGGGCACGAGGAGATCGAGATTGGTCTTATGAAACTGTACCATCTGACCGGCGAGGAGAGGTATCTGCGCCTCAGCAATTATTTCCTCAGGATCCGCGGAACGGATGAAGACTTTTTCGGAGATCAGAAGAAAGCCGACCCGGGCAAAAAGCCGGTCATCGGCGGAATGGATCAGCTCACTCGCCGGTATTTTCAGGTGCATAAACCGCCCGTAGAACAGGATACCGCGGAAGGACACGCAGTGCGCCTGGTCTATCTGTGCACAGCCATGGCGGATGTCGCGGCGTCTGCCGGAGACCAGGACATGTTGGATGCATGCAGAAGGATCTGGAGAAACATTGTGGACCGCAGGATGTACATCACCGGCGGCATCGGATCTACCGTGCACGGAGAGGCGTTCACCTTCGACTATGACCTTCCGAATGACACCATGTACTGCGAGACCTGCGCGTCAGTGGGACTTATCTTCTTTGCAGCGCAGATGCTGCGAAATGAAAGCGTCGGTGAGTATGGAGACGTGATGGAGCGTGCTCTGTACAATACGGTGCTCTCCGGCACTGCACTCGACGGGAAACATTTCTTCTACGTGAACCCGTTGGAGGTGAATCCCGCCGCATCACAACTGGACCCCGGCAAGAGCCATGTAAAACCGGTCCGCCCGGAGTGGCTTGGCTGCGCATGCTGTCCGCCCAACCTGGCAAGGCTTCTCGCTTCCGTCGACCGGTACATCTACACGGTGAAAGAAAACCAGTGCCTGGTGAATCTCTATATCAGCAGCACAGCAGACCTGACTGTATCCGGCGGGAATGTGAAGATCACGCAGCAGACGGATTATCCTGAGAGCGGAACCATCCGCATTCAGGTAAGCGCGCAGCAGGATCACCCATTTGACCTGGGACTCAGGATCCCGGGCTGGTCCAGGACGTATGAAGTGATGATAGACAGAGAGGCATATGCGGGCGAAGCCGGCGCGAGCTTAAGCATCGGCGGGAACGAAGCCGGCTGCAGTTCAGGCGTTTACAAGAACGGTTACTTCTACCTCAGGAACCTGACCGGAGAGCACGAGATCATCCTGAAACTCTGCATGGAACCGCGTTTCTGGAGAGCAGATCCCCGTGCGAGGGATGACGTCGGGAAAGTTGCCCTGACCAGAGGCCCTGTCGTCTACTGCCTGGAAGAAGTGGATAACGGGAAGAACCTGCATCTTCTGTCCGTCGATCCTGCAGGGAAGACGGAAGGAGAAACTGAAGACGGGGAACTCGGACATATTATCAGGATCACTGCTGACGGGCGGAGGATCCGGGAGCCGGAGGATGGCCAGAGCCTGTACCGGCCGGCAGATGAAACTGAACTGCAGGAAGAAGAAGTCCGCCTCAGTTTCATTCCATACTATACATGGGCCAATCGCGGAAGCAATGAGATGAGCGTGTGGGTACGGACGGTGTGATATTAATATGATTGTCATGGGGAGGAATACTATGGCAGAGAATAAAGATAACAACGAAAACAAGGGTGATTTTCGAGCCGACAGTTGTTTTCTGATAGGATATTTTGAGGAGAAGGACGGAAGCCTGCTGTACAGGTATGACGCGGAACGGCTATGGATCACGCCCTGGGGCGAGAATGCACTTCGCGTGCGCGCGTCAAAGTCGGCAGCCCTGGATCCGGAGGACTGGGCGCTGACTGTCAAACCAGCGTATCCCAGAGATGTACAGATCGATATCAGTGAATATGAAGCCAGAATCCGGAACGGAAAGCTGACGGCTGTCATCAATAATATCGGCAAGATCTCTTTCTATAATCAGGATGGGAAACTGCTGCTGGAAGAATTCCTCCGCAACCGGGAGGATATGTTTGCCTCCACCACCAGTTCACTCCTGATAGAAGCCAGAGAGTTCAAGCCGCTGATCGGTGGACAGTATCATCTCACCATGCGGTTTGAGTCTGATCCTTCAGAGAAGATCTTCGGGATGGGACAGTACCAGCAGAACTTTCTGAACCTGAAGGGGGCGGATCTGGAACTGGCTCACCGCAATTCACAGGCCAGCGTTCCGTTTATGATCTCTTCACTCGGATACGGTTTCCTCTGGAACAATCCCGCGATCGGCAGAGTGAATTTCGCAAAGAACCTGACGACCTGGGAGGCCTATTCCACGAAAAAACTGGATTACTGGATCTGTGCGGGTGACACGCCGGCCATGATCGAGGAAGCCTACGCCGGGGTGACGGGAACAGTCCCCATGATGCCCGAGTACGGACTGGGCTTCTGGCAGTGCAAGCTGCGTTACCAGACGCAGGAGGAACTGCTGGAAGTGGCAAGGGAATACAAGAGAAGAAATATCCCGCTGGATGTCATTGTTGCTGACTTCTTCCACTGGCCAAAGCAGGGAGACTGGAGATTCGACGAGACCTACTGGCCGGATCCGGACGCTATGATCCGTGAACTGAAAGAGATGGGGATAGAGCTGATGGTTTCCGTCTGGCCTATGGTTGATTTCCTGAGTGAGAACTATGAGGAAATGAAAGCACGCGGCCTTCTCACGCGAGTAGAGAAGGGCGTCCGGATCGACAGCTTGTACATGGGAAATACAGTTCATTTTGACGCAACCAACCCGGAAGCAAGGGAATATGTCTGGGACAAGATCAGACAGAACTACTTCGATAAAGGGGTCCGGATCTTCTGGCTGGACGAAGCAGAACCGGAATATACGGTCTATGATTTTGAGAACTACCGCTATTTCAGGGGAACCAACCTGGAAGTCGGGAATATCTACCCTGTGATGTACGCGAAGGGCTTCTTCGACGGAATGAAGAACGAAGGGATGGAGAATATCGTCAATCTTCTTCGCTGTGCGTGGGCAGGCAGCCAGCGTTACGGCGCTCTCGTGTGGTCCGGCGACATCCAGTCCAGTTTCCCGAGCATGCGCTGTCAGATCAAGGCCGGCCTGAATATGGCGATCGCCGGAATACCCTGGTGGACGACAGACATCGGTGGATTCTTCGGGGGAGACAGCACCGATCCCGCATTCCATGAACTGCTGGTGCGGTGGTTTGAGTACGGAGCCTTCTGCCCGGTCATGCGTCTTCATGGATACCGGATGCCATATCAGCCGCAGCAAGGCACCACCGGCGGAGCTGCCTGTGTGTCCGGGGCACCGAATGAGATCTGGAGCTATGGCAAAGATGTGGAGAAGATCCTGGAGAGTTATATCCGGATCCGTGAAAATATGCGCCCCTACGTCCGCAGCCTGATGCTTCAGGCACATGAGAAAGGGACGCAGGTCATGCGGCCGCTGTTCTACGATTATGCGGAAGATGCTGCATCGTGGGATATCGAAGATGAGTACATGTTTGGCCCGGATATCCTGGTGGCACCGGTGACAGAGAGCAGGCAATCCGAGAGAGAAGTCTACCTCCCGAAGGGAAGCACCTGGACAAACGCCTGGACAGGAGAAATGATCGAAGGAGGCGTCCGGATCTGCGTGAACACGCCGCTGGAGCAGATCCCGCTGTTTACAACCAACGGATATAATATTCTTCTCTAATAATGGAATAAATGAGCTTGTGAACTGCTTTGCTGAATGCCGGGTCAAACCGGCATTCTTGACTTTGTGCTATACTGACAATAGAATTTTATCACCACCTTAGGCAGATTACTGAAGCGGAGAGAAGAGATGCTGAAAGTATTGATTGCGGATGACGAACAATTGATCTGCAGCATGATCAATAAGATGATCGACTGGGAGGGACGCGGCCTTGCGCTTGCCGGTATGGCAAACAATGG